>Ga0116231_10002964_pt1 | contig 35471 bp, 20 predicted proteins | sample S1TSphgellanicum_2_FD_89695 | JGI IMG/M metagenome (GOLD analysis project Ga0116231, IMG submission 89695) | Host-associated microbial communities from peat moss isolated from Minnesota, USA - S1T2_Fd - Sphagnum magellanicum MG | ecosystem: Host-associated > Plants > Peat moss > Unclassified...
TAGATGCCCACATTTGATGCATTCTCTTCATATCTTTTGTTGCATTCTCAACAAAGGTGAAAAATAATTGGGAGCATTCATTGTTCATCCCCATGATTTTTTTTCATGGTTGTCGGGACTAGGTTAGTCGATTTCGCCAAGGTCACAGAGGGAAATTATGTGGAGCCAGAATTCACTGGGGAAATCTATGTACATTGCACAAAAACACTTGGTTGCACCTCTTGTCTTAATGTAAGCAAAGGACTCAGAGAAATTCCGTAGTTTATTTGGAGGGCAGTTTAAATCCACGAAGATTCCTTTTACAATAGATATCAACTTTACTATTGGAGCCAAATGCTCTGGATTTATCACATTTGCACCTACTCCTTAGGAGTTGTGGATTAGAGCCTTGATGTTGTTTTCCTATTGTTGTGGCATCACATGTTATAAAGTGTACTAGTTGTGAAGGAACTATTTAGTTTCTAAAAGGTTCCTCACTTTTCATTAAAAAAAAGTTCCTACCCATTGGGTTTATCATAATTTTAAATTAAAAACAGCTAAGCTTACCGTGTGATAATGCTTTCAATAAAGGGCCTTACCAAAATAAGGGGCTTGCACAAGGCAAATTCTAGTAGTGCCCTCCCCCTAGGGCCTTACCATAGCACTTACACCAACATGTAGGCATACGAACCTTTCTTTTTCTATGCTTCATAATTTGTGTATGTTCAAGTTCAAAATAACCTTCACCTCATACTTTATGATGGATAAAGCCCCTTGAGTGCGGACATTAAAAAAAAACTATTACCTCATCCTAAGCCTCTTATTTCAAGAATAGCGCAAAACTAGGGTTTTAACCTAGACGTTTTTCCACGCTTTGTTATGTTGATAACTTCTTGAGCATTGGCGAAAATTGACGTAGGCGATTGGATTGCTCTCAAAAGGGGTAGAGTGCTATAAGCGGTGACGTGTACTGAGAGTCACTATTCTTATGGTGTATGACATCTTCTTATAGTGTACCTCATGTAGGAGAATATCCTTCCAAGATTAAAGGAGGGATATTACACCTACTCCTTAAGAGTGGGAGGGATCTTGCAATTACTTATATAGATCTAAGATCACCCTGGTCTCTTAGAGGAATGACCTTAGGCCTATATAAGATCGCTCTTGCTCTTAAGAAGGAGTTGCAAGAACCCTCCTCTCCTATGCCTCATGATCTACGTACAATTAGGTTAATGATAACTTTCATTCCATGGGTGTGAAACAATCCCAAAATGTAGGGCTAAACTTGACTAGTACCTCATCCCAAGCCCCTTATTTTGAGGGCTGGTAGTCAATTCTGACCCTACATTTTGGGATTGTCCCTCTTCCTTAGGGCTTTACCCTACATGCAAAGCATTCAAAGAGGTTTCTTAATGTATATGGAGGGCATGTTTATCTTACACCGACTCCTTATAAGTGGGAGGGAATTACCTAAGTAGGTGCAAGATCCGTCTCATTTTAAAGAGGTGTAGGAATCCTCACCCTCATACACTTGAGAATCTTTGTATGTTTAGGTTCTTGATGACATTTGCCTCGTGCTTTAAGATGGGTACATGTTCTTTAAGATGTGTTTTTTTGCACATTGTCCATATTGATGCCTTTTATTTACTATAGATTTTTTTATGGTCAATGAAGCATGGTATCTTGGCCCAATTCTCCAAAAACTTGTAATTTTGAGGGGGTGTTCAAAGCAAAAGTTTAATTGGTGGTGATTTTCCATTTCTGAACCACATCTTATTGTTTCAAAACCAAAAGCTTTAACTTGAAGTCCTCTATAACTTTATCAAGTTGAATTTTTAAAATTTGAAAAAATCCATGAGTTTTGGATTGGGTTTATTTGGCTCAAATCTCAATTTAGGGTTAATTGTTAGTTGCCCCTTGAAAAAGTCCATGCAAAACAATTGCTCGAAACAACCAAATGAACCCTTTAAAGAGTCGTTGCAAAAGTATCTTCATCCTTGAACTAACTTAATTAAACGTACTAGCCTGAGTTGGATTGGGACTAATGGTGCTATGTGTATTCATGTTACACATTGATTTGGTTTTATTTGAAGAGTAAAGATTGGAATTCGAATGGCCTTATGTTTTGCATCTACCCTCTCCCCCTACCCCACATGGGCAGTGATTAAACTTTACAGGGTTATGCATATCCATGAAGATGAGGGTTTATGTGGCCCAACACCCACCAACCGCTGCACCATAAATTGGAGACCCATTGCCTATGTACTATGGAATGGTCTAGCCTCAGCCCATTATAGGTACCAGGCAAGCCCATTAGGGTGAGGCAGATGATACACCCAACATAATGGGCAAAGGGTGAGACCGTTCCATGACATCAAGGTCTAGAGAAGCAGATTTAACACTGAAAAAAGGAATAGTGTTCAACAAACATATTTTGGTCACTATTACAAGTGTATGATCATCATCAGAAGATTATGTCATAGGTCAAGAAAATGGCATAATCGACCATCCCGGACCTTTACCAAACTTTCATCTTGGTAACCTATCATGTAAGCCCTTCTACTTTCCCTTGTCTCTCTACCTAGGTAACTACCTATGTAAGTGGGTAAATATCATAGATAAGTAGGTAGGGGGAATTTTGGTAGGTGGGTGAGGATCATTTGGTGGCTATTAGGTAAGTAGATGCATGTGGACAATTGGTTAGTAAATAGCTAACTGTAGTGGTTAGCTATAGGACAGGACTACACCAAAAAAAGTGTTTCGTGTTCAAACACCGTCCATCCTGTATGTTGAGCTGGTGCAGTGGCAACTCCGAGACTTATTGGTAAATTTCAAAACCCATGGTTATTTGTCCAATTGTGCGCAACGTTACGTGTAAAAAATGATACTTGCCTATCATTCATGCATAACCCTAATTGACAACTTAATATGTATCATATAATTGATGAAGTGGATACATAGTTCCCCCAAAGAAATTGGAGAAAATCAAATTGCTGTTAATAACAAAATTCCAACAAGTATTGCATTCCATGATAGGTAGTATACAAAAAAAAAGGGTGACTTTGTATTTAAAAATTGGTTCATATTTGAGAAATGTGTTTAGTATTGACATCCATATAAATGTAGATAATCGTGGATAAATTGCTTGTAATCTAATCAATGCAATGGTTACTAGGTTTATTCTCCTTACTAATGTTGAATTTGCTAGCATTGTCACATTCTCTCTTGCCTGCTATCAAATGTCTAGGTGAGATTGAAGTAAAGGATCCTAGATGCTAAGGTTTCCTGTTCAAAAAGTTTTGTATTGTAAATCTACCATATTGAACCAACTTTATATATACCTAGTGTAGACGACAAAGGAGTTTTTTTGGCTTTTTGCTATAGTAAAACCTTTGTTACTCCAAAAAAATTGCTTGGATATTTCAATGCATCATTTTCTCTTCTCTTTTATTTTCACTTTCTTTTTGTTCTTTTTATTCTTTGCTTTGTGGTGACATTTTGCCTATTGGCTATTCTTAAAACAAAATATGCAAAAACAGAAAGAAAGAAAGAAAGAAGGGCTTTGTTGTTTTTAATGCCAGATTCCAAAAACAATAAATACAAGTCACCTGATTCTATGTTAGGTTGGTAAGTAGTGAGCAATTAGATGGATGATTAAATTTCTTCAACCTTTGATATGTTGTTTATAGCCAAATGTGGCTGAATCTTGTTATGGATGAACTTAACTTTCATGGCATCTCAAATTTGAAGAGAGAAAACAGTGCTCAAATGATCACCTAAGAAATCAATGCACAATTTAAACATCATCTTGCACCTACATCAACAACAAAGATGCACAATGTCGAACATTCATGTTGGAACAATTTGATGTGAAAAACAAACGAAGTGAAGTGATGGCAACGTTTCTCTTTCACAACTGGCACATCATTAAGTGAATTCCTTGTTGAAGTACTCTTCTTAACCATTTGAAAATGAATATAATAATGGCTTGTTTTCTTCCTTGGGTGGAAGCATGAAACCAACTATGTGGTTCCCTGAAGCTCAATGGTTATCATCAATCATTGAGAACCAACTTCACGCACTACACTACTTTAATGTTTGTTAGAAGGAATGTCTACCCGACATATTGTATGGAAATAACCATTTTTGTGCATGGCCAAAGTGTTAAAGTCAATTGCACAAGGTTGGGGTTGTAAAGGGCATGATAATAATTTTGCTATGGGAAGCACACAAAGAGCATACGCATTTGTAACGAATCTATTTTGCAAATTGTTTCTTTTAATTGCTTGCATTATATTAGTTATATTCCATATCCATATGTATATATATTTTCACCCAATCTGGAAAAAAATCCTAATTAAAAATTTTAAAAATAAAAAAATAAAAAAATAAAAACTTTTTTGGGCGGGTGGGGGGGGGTGGAACAAATCCATGGTAGAGGGGGTCCCACAAATTTACCATCATTAATCTAAACGGTATAAACTTTGAGATCAAACAACAGAGGTGGGTCTCCAAAGGGGTTGAAGTCAAGAGCTTGCCAATATGCCACTATGATGGCTGGGCATATCATCATAGCCCATGCTTGCATCTTTTGAAGAACAAATGAGACTTAGGAGTGGAGACACTGCCCATTGGAATCTAAAATTGCTTATTGGTCCATAATGCATGGGGGGCAGTTTTGAGTTACAGACCAAGCAAATGGGTGTGGGTACAAAATCCTACATGAAATCATAACATGGCAGAAGCAGATAATATTAAGCCAAGTTTCCATGAGATTCATTCATGGCAGATCATGAGAGCCAAAATTCCAAAATGAATAATAATAATAATAATAATAATAATTTATTATTATACTTTATCATTGCCTATGTGTGTTTTCTTTTCAAAAATGCCAATTTGGAGGGAACTTTTGGTGTGGCTTGCCCTCACAAAATTTACTGGCCCTTTTTTAATAGGAAAGGGATGACAAAAATTATTAATAATATACAAATAAAAATATTGTGAGATCTCCTATGGTCTCTCTATTATAGTCTCATTCAGGTATCACATGTAGGAGGAACATTCCAACAAAGGCCCTTGGGCTATTATGGCCTGTGTGGGCTTTGGTATGGTGTCTCTGTAAAAGGCGAAGTACCATGATGTTCCATGGGGGCATGACCTAAGCATTCAAGTGTAAACGTGTATACTTTTTTTTATTCCTTGGAAGAATTGATGATAATTATTGAAAAAGGAGAACATCTTTGGGACCTCCCATCCTCACACTTGACAATTTTAATAGTTGTTTAGTCATTGAGTTATGACTGAAGTTATTGTTTTAAAATTTGAACAAGGACATCAGCTGCTGGGTAGCTCTTGATAATTTAGCAGGGCTCTACTAGAGTTATCTGTAAAGTCAGGCAGTTTCTTTGGGCTTACTAGGGCATCAAACGCGTACCAAGCCTGGGAATGAAAATTTTACAAAATGAAATAACTGGGAACCAAACTAGTATTCCCACCAATTCTGGTGGTAAACTGAGTTTCATCCTCTCTTTTCTTTTTCCTGTGCGCCTCCACTGCTGCTACACATATTCTGAACCTAATCAGCAAGTCTTGCTGATTCTGTATTGTATGTTTTATAGACCATATTATACCATGTAACAGCAGGTGTTAAGGCCAGGTTTGGCTGATTCCAGCTCTCTAGTACATACTTATCATTCAGACTAGGTATACACTATTGTAGCCAAAGGGTCAGTTTCCATATGGACCAAACAAATAATAATTTTTTTTTCAAAAAATAAACTGGTTTTATAAATTTGAATCTATTATTTTTTCATGATTTATTATTATATGATATTGTCATACAAGGAGTGAAATTATTCAGATTGTAGCTTGCGATAATTATTGCGATGCTTTTCAACACCCCAGCTTCGTATTTTTGCAATTCACGGTCGTAATGATTATTTAATGATGAAACTGACTCTAGGGTAAAGTATGCACTTTGGCCAAAGAACCCTTTTCCAGACTGTTCAATTTTCTTAAATTAAAAGGAATGAGAAAGACATGAAAAAATGTATTAAAAATAATAATAATTATAATAAATAAATAAATAAATAAGTAAATAAAAAACATTTAACATGGCATTTAACATGGAGTTCTAATGGTAATTTTTGAATTTTAAATTACTATAATATATACTCAACACTGGTTTAAATACTATAATATATAGGTATAATATATAGATATTTAAAATTTCTACCAGGTTTAAACCAGTGTTGGTGGGTTCTGGGTTTTTGGCCAGTTTCAATCCTGGTTTATGTAATTCTGAATTTTAAATAAAATAATAATTAAATAAAAAATATGTATAGCCGTATACATATTATTTTTATTTAATTATTATTTTATTTAAAATTCAGAATTACATAAACCAGATGTTGTTCTTACTTTTCTAACATGTCCCAACTCTCGAGTATGAGATCGTTTATAATTTATATACGGTTTTGGTGAGTTTATGTATGTAGTTGATATAGGTCATTCCGGACTCACTTTAGAATTTCCTTTAAAAAAAACCATGGAACCAAGGGTCTTGAAATCTGAAGAATTGGGTTCAGAACCACCAGATCCGAAGGTTTGATCAAATTAAAAAAAATAAAAATAAAAATAAAAATCCTTGAACCAAAACCAAAGGTCCTTTAAAATAATTTATTATAGAAATTAAAATTAAAACCTGGACCAGAGGTTCTCTTGAAAAGTGAGAACCGGCAAACAATGGGTTTAGGTAAATCCATTCTGGTTGTGTGTAAAAAAACAGAAACCTTTTTTACTAGGTTTAAACCAATTGTGGTTGTTTGTGTGGGGTAAAAAAAAAAGAGATTAAACCACAGCAAAGTGTGCAAGAAGGTTTGAATTGCAAGTTGATTGGTAGGTAGTAAAAAGGTGAAAGTGAGGTACTCGGTAGGCAGTTGATGGTCTTATTTGTAGCTCTCTTTCTGTTACCTACCTACCTACCTACCTACCTACCAACCTACCTTCTACATCCCTTGCAGCTGAGCAGAGCACAACAAATCAGGAGCCCTTGCACTGGCGCTCCTTCTCTCCTCCTTTCTCAAGTCTTTTCTTGCACTTCTCTCTCTTCAGCTGCTGCTGCTGCTGCCTACTTTCTTCATTCCTCCTCTTCCTCATCTGGGTGCTTGCTTGCTTGCTTGCTTTTTCCCTCTCCTCATCATTATTCTTTGGTTTTTTTTTTTATTCTTTTTTTGTTCCACTTCCTTCTCTACTTTTTGTTGTCTGTTTCTCTAACTGCATTCTTGTCTCTTTGGAAAACTCTCCTCTCTCTCTCTCTCTCTCTTTGTACCCATCTCTTTTTCTGAAGGTGGATCCTTTAATCCAGTCCCAAGTGTTTGCAGGCATTCTTTAGTACCATTTGCTCTTGTGTCTGAGTGTTTCTTCTTTCAACTCCGTGTTTTTGTTTTCCCCACCTTCTTCTTTTGGTGGGTTATTCTGTAACGTCTTTGTTTTTCTCTTTTGTTTCGGATCCTCCATCATGCATTGCTCTACTATTGTGGCTTTTTTTAGTAGTAGTAGTAGTAGTAGTAGCTGCAGCTGCTCTGCAGTTCATGGGGGGGCCTTCATCTGTTGGACTTGAAGCTTCATCCTGGCAGTAGCAGCAGCTTTCCCATGTCTTCCCAAGAACAATGTCAGCAGCAGCAGCTGTTGTTTCCTCCGGTGACAATAGTATCCCAGTAGTTGTGGGTGCTGCTTCTTTACCAGCATTCTGGCAAACTGGTATTTTCCTGAAGAAAGTCTGAAGGGAGGGGGCTCAGGGAAAGGCAGTGAAGAAAGAAAGGAGCAGCTCGTGTTTCTTGGGTTTCGATGGGGAACAACAATCTGTCAAGCGAGCTTTCCAAGAAGACAAATGTTTTGGGTTTGAAGCTGTGGGGAATAATCGGCGTAGCGGTTGCAGTCATAATTGTTATCACGCTTCTGTTCTTGTGCTCATGGCTTCTGTTGAAGCGGAGGAGAAGCAGCAGTAAAAGGAAGCATTCAAAGCTTTCCCACCAGCAGCAGCAGGAGGAAGAAGCTCTTGAGAAGAAGTCGCTTGAGATCAAAGAAGTGAAGATTGACAGAGTGGGAAACACGTACTTACCGCCACCAGATCCCATCCTTGTCACAATCAGCGAAAACTCTGGCGAGAAGGAGTCCATGGAGAAAGGTGTCGTCCATGTGGGTGACCCACAATCTGGCAGCTTCAAGAACTCAATTGGGTCATGGAGAGCTGAGAAGGAACAACAACGGGGGACTGCTGCTGCTGTTGCTGCTTTTGTTGACATGGGTGGTGAGGTAAGGCACCATCACCACTACACACATGAAAACCCTAACAACAACATGGTGATCCTTCCTTCTCCTCCTCAATTCGAAGCATCCGCTGAGAAACGAGGCTCCTTTGGACATGACACCATCCCACCGCTGGATAACAAAACCCACTCCTTCTTAAGCTTGAGTGGAGGTTCTGTATCTGCAAGGAGCATTGATTCTCCTGTCTCCGCTGCTGCTTCTGCTGCTTCTGCTGCACCTGAAGTCTCTCACTTGGGTTGGGGACATTGGTATACTCTCCGAGAACTGGAAGCTGCCACCAACAACTTTGGGGAGAGCAATGTGGTTGGAGAAGGTGGCTATGGCATCGTGTACAGAGGCCAGCTCCCAGATGGAACCATGGTTGCAGTCAAAAACCTTCTCAATAACAGGTACCAAATGTGCTTTTGTATGTGCTCAGTTGAATGTGGCTTCATATGCGCTGAATCAAATGTTCTCAACCAAATGTGCTTCATACATGCTCAATCAAAAGTGCTTTTGTATGTGCTCAATTGAATTCTGCTCAAGTGAATGTGCTTTGTCAAATGCACTCCTATAAACTTATGTATAGATTCACCAAACTTCCTCAACTTAGCAAGAATAGTAGTTTTTCACCAAGTGTGCCTGCAGTTCACCACAATACATGTCTCATTGCAAATCTAGTTTCAGAGTTTTTAGTTGGTCTACCTGTAAAACATTTTTTTACATATCTATGACCATCAGAGGAGATTCATCAAGTTCTCTTCTGTATCTTACATTTGTGTGTCTTACATCTGTTTTTACAGCTTTCATTTAGATCTAATGTCCTTTTTGGTTATTATGATTGTGAATGTGCCCTAATCTATGATGTTGACAAACTTTTGCTTTGAGAAGTTGTGCCCACAAAGACTGCACTGCCCTGCAACTTGTCATATCATCTCTTAAACAATGAACATACAGTTCTAGGTGTAGTTGGAATTTGACTTCAGCAAACTTGAATGAAATGTTTGGCTCTCCCTTAATAGGGGTCAGGCAGAAAAGGAGTTCAGGGTGGAGGTGGAGGCCATAGGCCGGGTGCGGCACAAAAATCTGGTCAGGCTACTGGGTTATTGTGCAGAAGGTGCTCACAGGTAACTCATCAATTTGTCCACAGTATCTTTCTTTGTGAACTAAGAAATAGTGGTAGAATCATGTGGTACTACATAGGTCTTGTTGCCAAGCTGTTCTGCATTGCCTGTTATCATTCTCTGCAAATTCACTATTGTTGCTGTATTGCTGATAATTGAAACAATGCAATTTTGATGCAACATAACATATTTGTGATGATATCTTTTTTGTCTGCAGGATGCTTGTATATGAATATGTAGATAATGGGAATTTAGAGCAATGGCTTCATGGGCCAGTGTCCAAAACTAATCCCCTCCCATGGGAGGCACGCATGAAGATTGTTCTTGGCACTGCCAAAGGGTAAGAATTAAAGTTTTATTACTTTGCAATTGTATTATGTGAAAGTAATAAGCATGCTTCAAAATAGATGGTTTTGTTTCATTAGTGCAGATTCAACTAAAGACTAAAGCAAACTATTTCTTTTCTTGGATAGTGAGATTTGGGTATCAACATTTTATTGGTACGGAAAAGTGAGAACCAAATAAAAGATCCATATTGCAGAGACATGGAATATGGAATGAAACATATGGAACAACATCTCAACCAGCAAATGCTGTTTTCAATTGCTAAAACTGCATTGACACACACATATATATACATACTAGCTACTCTTCAATGATTTGAACACCAACTGTGAGTGCCAATGTGGGTTGCAGCCTGGCATATTTGCATGAGGCACTGGAGCCAAAGGTGGTGCACCGGGATATCAAGTCCAGTAATATCCTTGTTGACTCTGAGTGGAATGCCAAAGTGTCAGATTTCGGTCTTGCTAAGCTTTTGGGATCAGGGAAGTCCCATGTTACAACTCGAGTTATGGGCACATTTGGGTAACATTCTTTTCTTTTCTTTATTAGGGTTCAGACAGCATTAAAATATTCAATGAAGATTGTTATGACATCCAAATAAGGTTTTAGAATATGGAAAAGCTCCTATTAGGGTTTTAGAAAGTGGTGAATTATATTATCTATTGAAATGGGTAGGTGTCATTTTTAGTGATCATCTGTTCACCTATCTGACTTTTAGTTCACAGTTGCATTTAGGTTTCCAAGAGCTGGTAGGTAGGTCCTCAGGGGATGGCTGTGCTTAATTCGGTCAGGGTTGCACACTTGCAGGTATGTGGCACCAGAGTATGCAAATACTGGTCTTCTCAATGAGAGAAGTGACGTTTATAGCTTTGGGGTGCTTCTTATGGAGATCATTACTGGCCGTGACCCTGTTGATTATAATCGTGCTGCCGGCGAGGTACCCCTGAAATTCAACTCATCACAATAATCCTCTCCACCCTCACATGAGTACATTTCAGGAACTTGGGATTTTTGATTCCTTGAACTGTAGCCTAGCACCTGCTTTAGTGAGATAGATGCTATGGCCACTGATGATGGGTCTTTGGTTCCACTGTATCTTCTGCATCTTATGACAAGATTTATCTTAGTATGACCACTTAGGGTTGATGAAGGCATTTAGTGGTTTGTAGACTGTTTTCACTAGAGCATTCCTGAATTTTTAGACATGGTGATTAAGAAGTGGTATAAGTGGGGAATTTGCAGATAAATCTAGTGGACTGGTTGAAGCAAATGGTTGGGAATAGGCGTTCTGAGGAGGTGGCGGATCCAAGCATGGAATTGAAGCCAACTTCACGGGCACTAAAGCGCTCTCTGCTTGTAGCTTTGAGATGTGTCGACCCGGATGCCCTTAAACGACCTAAAATCGGTCATGTTGTTCATATGCTCGAGGCAGAAGAGTTTCCCTTCAGAGATGTAGATCCCCTGTCTCCTCCTTTGAATGTGTGTTTTGGTTGGTGCAAAAATGGAAAAAAAGAGAAAAAGAGCTACAGTTCTTGAAGTGTGATTATAATGCATTGTTTTGTCCTTTTTTCCACCATACTCCATACTTCATCGAAGATCATGTACATCACTGAAATTTCCTATCTTTTGATTGTTGGTCATGCAGGATCGGAAAGTGGGCTCAACAAATGTGCGGTCCCATCGGACAGAAGCACAAAGCCAAGAGCGTTTATTGCAGCGACTTTCAGCTGGGCAGTCAGCAGATGATAGTGACACTTCAGTAGAAGAGAGTCCTGCCACCAAGGCCTTTGTGAAACGCAACCGAAACTGGGAAACGACGAGAAGCACACCACGCCGTTATGAAGGTTGACAGTGGAATTTTAGCTTCTTGATTCAGAGTTGGCATGTCCACACTTCCCCCTTGTTGTTTCCCAATCTTCTTAAGATGGGAACAAGCTGTGATCAAGGAAACAGGAAGACAAAGCATTGAATAGAAGAATAGTCCAACTTCTGCAATCAGGGTGAAGCTTCTCAAGCATCGTTTGCCACATTCGTCCTCTGGCGATTCTTTTTTACCTAGGAGCAAGCTCAACTAATACAATAGATATGTCATCTTGACCTGTGGCTTCAAGGTTTGTGCATACTTTCAGCTTGACCATACCAGACCACATGGATGAAACGATCCAAGAACATCAATGACAAAGGTGAGAAATTGGATGGGAAAGGGACGGAAAGGAGAGGGTAAGACTGAAAAAGAGAAGGTAGGTTCCAGTTCAGAATAATGTATAAGGTTGAGATTAGGACCATTGTGTTATACCAGTATGTAATCTACAGGCCTCTGAAATGCCTGCAAAGTTCATTCAGTATAAAACCTAATATCACTCTAGCAAGTTCCTCTTCAATTTTGTGCGTAATTTTTTACCAAGTCCCTAGTGCTTTAGGTTAAGAGTGATCCTATGAAAAAGAAACTTGGCCTAAACCAATGGCCAAAGAAGCAAATCATTAAAGAGGCAACATGACTCGCCCAAATGAGCTCCAACTAGAAAAATATAGGAACACCCAAATTTGTAGAAGTACACAGGAAAATGTTGCTGACAAATTCGTGATTTGCTGCACCTATTACCAGTTTTGTCAACAGACACGTACATTATTGGTATGGATGTTCTCCTAAATTATTGTCCAGGGTGCCAAATGTGTTTGTTCCAGTTGTGCTGAATACAAGATTGTGTATGATTGTGGGTGATATTTTGTACAATTTATGTTATGGTTGTTGATGAAATCTTGATTGTCATTTTTAACCAGTATTTTCATGTGAAATTTTTGTATAGTGTTTAGTAGTGTGGGTAGAGCAATTACTATTTCCATATGAAAATTTGGATAATATTGTGGGTGTTTGTCCAATTGTTAACTGCTATTTTTGTATGATTTTTTCCATAAAGGTAGTATCTACTTAATATTGTGGGTTTCAAGTTTGGATGCAAACCTTGCTGGTCATTGTTAACTACTATTTTCAAGTGGTCCATACGGTCTTGCAAGTCCAGTGTACTTTGAATAAAAACCACTAGTGAGAGAAAAGATGAGAATCTGAGCCCTATTGATATTTTGCACTCAGTGCACTCCAGGCTTTTGGAACTGCCAGCAGAGATCCTAATATCTCAATGCATGCACTGAAATTGTAATCTGTTGTGAGGACTTAATTACAACTCATAAAATTTTCTGAGGACGCTTTTACATGCTTTTAAGAGTTTGAATTACAAGTATATACTGTGATCCTCTTTGCGGTTTTCACTGGCTTTGAAATCTGTGCAACACATTGTAAGTAAGTAAGCCATGCAATGATTTATCTCTGCCTTATTGGCAATGGGTGAGACACCACTAAAATATCCCCAACATCTACATGTTTTTTTAATTCTGCAAAAGAACTTAGCAATGTTTGTTCTTATAATTTAAGAACTATTTTTATGTTTTTGCAGCAGCTGAGCGGGTTCGAAATCTGAGCTCTGTTGGGGGCTATTTAGCATCTAGCCTGGCAACGCGTTTCCAAGCAAACATCTCCACAGACAGACATTGTCCTATCGTTATGGGCTCTGCTTCTTGCTACATACCTTAACTGCTCCAACAGCACCGTGCAATCAATCCAAATTCAGTCCTTTATTGCCCTACTGATTTGTATGGGCTGGCTATGTATGATCAGACTACCGAAGTGGGCATGTGACACCCATTAAAGACATAATTTTATTATGGCCTTATCTTCTAAAACTTTTGGACATAAGTGGATCCTCGAATTCACCTTCTGAAACACCACATCATCCCCACCCCAATTGCTGCAAGAAACAGCAGCATCAGCACAAATCTGAAAAGATTCAATCAATTTACTGTCATCATCTGGAGCTTTGCCCAAACTGGCTTTCATCTTTTGGACTCTAAAGATGAACAGGATAATAATATACCTATATATCCAACACAAAGTGCACAAGTAATGTCCAAGAACCCATAAATGAATATTCATGTGCAACTACCGTAGCACCTTGGCCATCTCAACATATGTCCGTCAAATAAATAAATAAATAATTTTGAAGAATTCATTTCAACAAATGGAATATTCCTAAATATTCACTATTATACTTCACAACTTTTTTTGATTCTGACAAAATCATTTAAATTTTTTTCATCATTTCTGAAAATAATCTAATTAATGTCGAATTGGCCAAGGTACTATGGTATTACACGTTGAACTGTTAGCACACTTAAAGATAAGTAAGAAAACAAATTGAGAGCACCAAATCCAGCAATCCTATTGGCGTGAACCCAAAAAGGCAAAAAAAAAAACACTAAATTTTTTTTCAAGCTTTTATACACAACAACCATATTCTGCTGAACATTGAAAATAATGATCCATTTCTAGCATTTCCATTGGTTGTCTAAAATCCACACAAACCTACTAAACCCTATTACACATTAGATTGTTAGTTCATTATAGATAACCAAGACAAAAAGCAAGCTTCAGACCACCAAAAATCCAGCAATTTCATTGGCCATAAACATTTTTTGTGGACTGCAACACAACCTCCAGATCTGCAAACGTGGATCAATTTGTAAAGCCGCCCAGCATCATGAGCCAGCTGTGAGTTTCCTGTGAGCGCTTTGCAAGGAATGAATGACACAAGGCCTGGTAGACTCCTTGTGGGCCCATGTGCTGTTGGGCCCCCAAGTATTATCTTATCATATTAACCCTCCATTTAAGGTCACCCCCATCCCAATACTATTTCCAGTCAAAGTGGTGTTACCTTCAGAGTTTTTTAATGAACCCAATTGTGAAAAACCCTCATTTCTATTTTTGTGGGGGATTGTGGGCGCCAGAAATGAATGTTTTGTTGGGTTTTGAGGATTTTGGTACTACAAAAGGTTAACTTCATTTTTGGCCAGGAATGTAGTGTGAAAACCCCATCCTTTTGTGCCCAAATCCATGTCTTTTCCCACTTTTTAGTTATGGGAGACGGTGAATGATTAAAGTTCAGCTCCTACGTGCCTGCTGTTGTGACTGAGTAGGCACATAGTCCAAGCTGACAGGTCTGGGCTCACATGCTCTCTAACCTCCCATGAGCAACAAAATACGAGTGGACGGTTCAGGGCCAACAGTTTTAGCAGAGCTCAAAGTGACCCGAGTGGAGAAACTTTACTCCAACATTTACTCAAATGGCAAACCTTGAAATTTTACTAGGTAATTGACATGATGATTTGGGCTTTCAGCAAATGTATCATACTTTGCCTGCAAGTAAATAGTTTATTATGTGCCACTCACCTCACTTTCCCAAGCATAAAATGATCACCCGGTCTTTACTCTCATATTGGGTGGGTATCAAAAGGAGTGTCAGGTATCACCCGAGTATCAGGCATTAAACACTTACACAGGTATCAAACTTTTGATACCCAAATTGATATCCAAATCCTCAATTATTTCTTGTGTGAGAATCGACCATGAGATTCGGATCTTTTTCATACCCTTAAAATGTTGATACCCAGATGGGGTAAAAATGTGTAAGAAGAGTCAAGTTTTCAGCCTTTAGTTTTAGGCTACGTCTTCTAAGGGGTCCATGTAACTAGTAATTAGGATGTCTAGTTTCTACAAGCATCCAAAGCCTTAGGGTTTTTGTTCTTTCCTAGTGGTGCCACATCTTTCCTAGTGTAATGATTGTCTTGTAGCTCCTATTTCTTGAAGACTTAAAAAGGTCCTACAAGCAATTTCTATCCCCATTATTCATTTTCACAAATTTTACTGTTGATGCATCAATGCTTCTCGCTTTTGTTTTTGTGAGGCTTTTGTCTATTCTTTGTGCTTGGTTTTGCAAGTCCTCAAAGATTCATTCTTTCTTCTCTTCCCACCTACAAGCTTCATCTTTCTATTTCTTTGTAGCATGTTGGTTGGCCACCTTGCCACACCTTGATGGTTCATCATGTGTCACACATGCTTTTGATTGCTCCAACCATCACACCTTGTTCGCATCACTCTTGCTTACTACACTTATTCTTGTCATCACTATTTGATTTCATTGTTCTCATTTGTTCCACATGCTCTTGCCATCAACATTGCTTCACCTATTATTGTGCCTTCACATGTTGCTTCACCAATAGTGACAATTCACACAAGTACCTAGTGTTCTCACTTGCTTTTCCACTTACCTATTTTTGTGTTTTGTTTTTTTGAGTTTGCATTTTTACCTAGTACTCCTCCCCCCCACCCCTCGACTAATTCACCTCTATGCAAGTGTGGGAGCTTGAACTTCAAAGCTCATAATCTTCAATAACATTTAAACTTGTGCTAGTAATTTTATTATGTTTTTACATTGTTTGTGTGTGCATGTGTTTTTCTTGTCGTTGTTGCATTTGTGTTTCATTTGAATGCTTGTTTGCTGATGTATTTAGTTGTCTTGATAGTTCTTTTCTATTTGTGTTTGTGTCTTTGTTTTGTTTATTTGTTTGATTATGTAGGTGTGTTTATGTTTTTGATATGTTCATGTTTTAATTTTTTTGTTATTGTTTTTTCTTAATTAATATTGTTTATTTGTGTGTGTGTAAAAGATTTTCATTTACAAGATTTTAAACCTTTGACAATTTACATAAAACATACCAACATTCAATTGCATTTCACCCTTCTACATTTTTTTCACATCACGAGGAGAGAAAAAAATGAGCGTGATTGAATTTTTCTTTTAAACCTTAAACCCTAAACTTGGCCTTTTTTTGTAATTGTAATTTTCCCTTTGTACTTGTTTGCAATTGCTTACATTTTGATTTTCTTTAAGATCTTTTATTATTTTTGTTAAAAAAAAAAGTTTAAAAAAATAATTTCCTTTTTTAATAATATTTTTATGAAAATTACAAATGGATTGGTCCTTTGAAAATGAAAATAAAAGTTAGTGGGAATGAGACATGATAACTTCATGAATGAAGTTATTATGAAAGAAAAAGAAAAGGAAGAAAAATATGAAAATAATTACAATTTGCAAACTAAAACTGACAAAAATTATATTATTAAAAGAAGTTACATGTTCAAAGAAGATTATGGAACCTCATAGCAAAACCTCACTATTTGTTTTTTTTGGGTGTAAATGATAATCAAAATTTTAATGTTGAAAATCCACAAATTATGCATTGCATTTCACATTATAACATTCCGATAAATGCATCAAATCTAAGAACACAAGCAAGAAAGGGATTAATTTCACATCATAACACAAATGGAATAACATCATTTAAAAAACATGTGAATGCAAACCATGTTGTTTTAGTTTGAGGAGGAAGCAAACAATTCAATGAAAAAGAATGTGAAAAAACAACTAGCAAAAAAGAAGCCAAATGTGTCTAGGGGCTTTACCTCAAAAACATTTGATGTGAATGACTTTGTCGTGCCCTACCCCATCTCAACACCCACATCCATGTTGCCAAAAATACAAAACATGTCACAATACTCATGTTAAACAAACACACGTGTTAGATAATCAAATCCAAAATCTTTGTGAAGTCAAAAGCATTACCCATTCCAACATGGGAAAATTCATGCTATACTCAACTCTAAATCATATATTGACAAACAACTTGAAACACAAAACACATAGAACCCACTAAAAAGGAGCAAAAGATACAACTTTGCAAAATAGGAATTTTCCTTACTCCTCCAGAAAAGTAATATTGTTAAGAACCAAAAGTCTTGACTCAAACCTACTAATTTTCTAATTATGCTTATGCAAGGAAATATTCTTAACAACTCCTTAAAATGGATGATGTGTAACAAAAAGAATTTTTTGAAAACCTTAGCCTTTTATTGTGAAGAAAAATTTGCTATGCGATTTGTTGAAAATGTGTGGTTTAAATATATGGTTGTACATTTATGTCCAAAAATTAATTCCTTTTTGGGAAAGTAGTTTTCACAAGAAACATTATCAAACTTGGTGGATAAAATTAATCAATTATATGTTCTATTAACCTTGGCAAAATGCGATTCCACAATTGTCATCTTTGATGTATGGATGTCAAAAGGAGCCCATGATATGTTTACTTTGGTCATTAACATTTTAAGAATGGATTAGCAACCAAAAACATGTGACTATTTGAAACTACAAAACAAGCTTTGGCTCGAAGTTTAATAGATTTTGTTGAAGAAATATGGTCTATGTCACAAACTTCCCATCCCACAATTTGGTAATGGAAATTGTGTGAAAATTGTACTTTCATGGGTTTGTATTTCTTGCACACATATATTGTGCATTTAAAACATGTGTGATGCATGTCTAAGTTTGTGGGGTAAAAAAAAATACTTGTGTGAAGAATGAAGGGTATAACTTTAATGCAATGACCAAGGCATTAAAATTAGCTTTGAATTGTGAAGCTTTAAGTTTGGAGGAAAGTTTCCAAGGAACATGTTTTTTTGAAAAAAAGTTGACATTGTGCCCAACTGAAAATTGTAGGTAAACTACTTTCCTTTGCCATAGTTGACTCCCTCCTCCTCTCCTCTTTGTAAGGAGTGCTCTACATGACAACCACTCTTGGCTTCGTAGTTGGTCACCACCCATCACCACAGTCTTCCCAGCCCAAGTGAAAATTTCACTTTCTGATTTTTTTCATCCTAAACAAAGCCCGGAGAATGCATGCTTTCTTGTAATGTACTAAAGATGTGTAAATGCCATGTAAGTATGCATTACAATCCAACAACCCAACTTTCGTTTGAAACCTTCAGTACTCGCATTTTATAACTCTGCGTTTTGTAATTCAATTGTTTGCAGTCCATAGGTTTGAGCAAAGTTGGATGAAGATGCCATATTTTGTGTAAAGGATATAAGCACAATGACAGACTTATCAGGGGAAATTTAAATAATTATTTTCACAAAAGTTTAGAGTTGTTGAAGCAACTTTTCACCACACATGTAGAGATGCTACACTTATAGGGAAACCGGCTGGTGCATTCTCCAAGATCATATTTTTCTTGCACACTTTAGATCCATTCTACCCACGTTGTATAAAAATATTTCTGAAGAGAACCCATGAACATTCAAGACCCAATTTTTTTAACTATGCTATAACCAATGAAAAAGTTTGAAATTTTTAAAAATTATGTTTTGATCAAGTCTACATAAGAAGATTTACAAAATCACATAACATGGCCCAAAAATATGGAAAGGGAAAGTAAAAGTGGAATAGGGCTTGTGTTAATTTTGGAATTCATTCAAGGAAATTGAATACCCTAATGAAAACAAGGTAACACATTTGTTTTTTTTTTTTAAAATTCAATTTCAAAAATTTCATTTATGATAATGTAGGACAAGACAATGGATTGATATGTTTATTATTGTTTAATAAGTTTGTGAAAAAAATAATTATGTTTTTAAAAATCATGTCTCAACATGCATTATAGTTTCAAGAAAATATTTTTTAATATTATAATAAACAAATTGTTATGAAGTGATTGGCCAATTGCCACCTCCTCTAAAATGGCACATCTTTTAGATTATTATTGACTACATTTTTTCCACTGTCAATGTTTGTGTTCTAAATTGGTCTTGTGGACATTAATCGCTTAGTGATGCATTTCACTCTACCGTATCCATGAGTTTGAAACTTAACCAAAAAAATGAAGTTGTGCCCACTTTTGATAGCTTATTGGACAAAAATTTGAAGGTGTTGTTGAATTGGCTTTGCTAGCTTTTAACATAAAAAAGGTTTATGTTGTCTTAGACTATTTCCTTTCATTTTTAAGGAAATGTGAAGGGAAAAAAACCCATGACATTTTTTCCTTAAGGTTGGACCCTAAATTTAAAAGCCTTAGATTAATATATTCACATTTTAGATGGGAACAAGGTGTTGTTATTGAATGGTATGATAGGAAATTTTTATATCCTATGCTAATGAAATGTCATCAACAATTTGCATCATTTTCATTTTAAGTAGTTTTGTTAATTGAGGACTTGGTGAGGACCACAATTTGTATATATATGAATTGATTGCAAGTACAAATGAGTCAACAACAAAGCTTGTTAACATGGAGCTCTTGATTTTCAAATGGTGTTAAAAGATAATGTGAAAGACAACAAATTTTTTTATCTATGGTGGGAAAATACGGATTGATACTTTTAATTGTTAATTTATTTGCTTAGTAGATATTAAATATTGTTAAGTTACATATTCAAATAAAATATTTTTCCCTTAATCAAAATACTTGTTAATCTTAGGAGATGTCATTTACAAATAATTTTTTTAGAGAAGTCAATATTTCTAAACAAAAATTAACCTAATCAAATGTAGGCCATGAGTCTTTTTCTAACTTTGTAAAATTCATTCAGACAAATGAAGATTTAGAAAATGAATTAGAAGAATTTTAAAGTGTCTTTGAAAGGGGTGAAGTTGAACTACAACAATGTAAAAAATAAATTTGGCACCTTGTTGTCATCAAAATTTCGTTTTGACAAAGATTTTCTAATTTTGAAAAAATGTCATGACTAGATTGTGAAAACCACCTCCGAAAACTAATTGTTTGAAATTTATGAAAACTAATAGTAATGTGTAATTTATTGATGTATAAAAAAATTGGTAATATAAAAAATATAAGAAGATAACTAGGTTTCCATTTGTGTGTCATTTTAAAGATAATTAATGATGAACAAGAATAAAAATCAAATATGAAAATTATGTACATTGCAATAACAACTACAAAATAATTTGCAATCTTTGGATTTATTGTTATAGATATCCTTTAATGACGAAAGTCCTTTGAGTCACTTAAATTGTGTTAATATCTGTGTATGTGAACACGTAATGGATTGTTAAGCGATAAAGGGATAGTATCAAATTTTTAATTAAAAAATTTACACAAGTTATAACTAGTTCATTATAACCATGTGCATCTAAATTGTGCTATGTTACTTTGTTTTGTCATTTTTGTTTGGCCTATAACCAATCTTCTTCACATTATTGATGGATTACAAAATATTTTATAAGGAAAGTAGTGTTGCTTTTACAGAATGTTGGCCATGGTGAATATTGTGAATCCATGTGAATTTATGGAAGTCATTTGGTTTGAAATTGTATTAACCACCTCCTATTGTTTGGTTGCACAAGTTGAGGTCACCATGACTTTGGCAAATAAGGAATAAACTTGTCCTTGTCTTTAATTATCTCAATTTTTTTTTCAAGCTTTCATTTAATCATGAAGATTTACTAAGGAACATGTGGCCTTAAGTTTTTAAATCCATTGCTAAAAGATTCGGAATGAAGAATATTTTACCTAGCCAACAACGTGAACCCAATGAAATACCATTTGAACCCATTGCAAAAGGTCTTGTGATGACCATGAGACTCAACATAAAATCAATCAAAAGGAATCCTATTAAACCAATTATGACTAGGAGGACCAAGATGAGTTTTCCCACAATGAAGAATTATAAATGCACGAAGGAGCATCAATTCAAGTTCCGTTCATTACCCACCAAAATATTGTCCAACCATTCCACAAAAGAATGTGATTAAAAATGAATATATAAGTTTGTAACAATTTTGGTTGAGTACATGAGTGGATCCAATTATATGGGTTCAATTTTGGAACTGGAACCAAGTCCCATTTCTAGACCTAGGTGGAACCAAAATTGAATAATGGGGACCAATTATGGAACTAGGTTTGAACCACCGCTTGGTTATGGCATTGCAAGTAACTAGAAACAAACATGAGGTCTAATTTCAAAATTATTTGAGAATCATAATCAAACATAGATTTTTTAAATCAAATTCTTATTTTAGGGTTTAAGGATTTTTTGAGGAAGCTTAACCTTTTTGTTGTTTGGCTTTCATGTTTGAAAAACACACTACAAGATCCAAATTTTTTAAGCTTCAAGATGTTTCCAAAAACATTTGTGTTTGCTTTTTACACTCAAGAAATCATTGAACTTCAATTTATTTATTTTTTTCGCTTGTTCATAATCCTCTTCAAGCTCCTAACATCAACTTTGAACAAGTGGAATAAGTTGTTTACTCAACTTATTGTTTTCATTATTCTTGTGTTGGTCATCGTATTCTTAGTCATTGTCTTCCTCATCTTCTTCCTTGTTGACTTTTTTTGTTTCTTGTTTTGTGGGGATGGTTTGTATGGGAATGGCCATGTTGAGGTTTTCTTTTTCTTGTAAATCTTTTTAGTTATTGTGTTGTTCATCATCTTCCTATTCTTCATGATGTTCCTATTGTTACTACAATAATTCCTTTGATGTTCCTATTGTTACTACAATAATTCCTTTGATGTTCCTAATATTACAACAACTCTAAGGGAAAATCCCTAACCTTTAAGGATTTTTCGAAGAACTTCTTTGAGGAAGATTTAGGTTTATGAAAGGTTTAAGGGAGCTTCCAACAAAGGTGATGTTTTTCATTGACCATCCATTGAAAATAAAAATGTTTTAGGTTTGCTTTATTTCTATAGCTCATACATCAACAACACCTATTGAAAATTCTACAACCACAAACCCGAGTGATGAATGGGTTTGTTGGCAAAACGACATGACTTTTGGAAGTTAAAAGATGCACTATCACAACTTGGGCTTTCTATTTGTTTATGGCATTTTCTTCACCCAAGGTGAGTTCAAGTTCAAATTCAAACCTCACAAGAAAAATTATAGTGTGTTCTATGTTATTTACTTGTTCCACTTGCAAGTCCAAAGAAGGGTGTGATAACATAAAAGACTATTAATGGGATTTTTTCTTTTTGTAAACATTTGGAGATTAGTCATCAACAACTTTGGGTTGTGCAATGAGCATGAAGAATTGGGCCTAAAGAAGAAAGGCAAGTTGCAAAAAAGAGATGCGGCCCAAACCCTTGCATTATTTATGTTTTCTTTGATAGGTAGGTTCCTTATAGCAAGGAAAATCCTTATAAAAACAATTTGAAGAGGATATGTCTTGTTTATTGCCAAGGAGATTATGCCTTTATCATTGTTGAATTACCTATTTTTAAAAGATCAATCCTAAAGCAAAATCCTTGGTTGATTTTCCATCGAAACAATAGTTTAGACATGATCTTTTGTTTGGGGTTGTTAAAAGGACCAAGGAAAAGTTTATATCTCCATCCTTTGAATCTTGAAATATTTGCACTATGAAGATGTGATTAATAAAATTGGGTTTTTCAAATTGAAGGAAAGTAGTAATAGGCTCTACATTTAATTTTTAGTTTCTTCCATTGTGTCAATTTTCTTTCTTTTTTGTTAGAGTACATTTAGTTTAAATTTTGTTGAAATTGTTGTTGTTGTTTGTTGCAAATTTTGGAGTAATGGAGTTTCCTTTCCATCTTCATGCAGGTTTTTAGCAATTTGAAATAGTGTTTTTTGAGGTCTAAAATAGGGTTTTCTAAGGGTTTGAAAAATATTTTTGGGGGGATTAAAATGGGGCTTTGAAATAGGGTTTTGCGGGTCTAAATAAAGGTTTTTTTGGGGTTTGAAATAGGGTAGAATTAGGGATTTTCAAGTGATGAATTTAAAGGTGGCAAAAAAATCATTCAAGGTGGTAACTACAATTGCAAAAACCCTAAACATGAAAAACCACATGGCATTGAAAAAATAGTTATAATCTTCTAGAAACATCTAGTATAGATTAAAATTTACAATTAGGTTGGTTTGTATTAGTTTGACATTAAAAAAATTCATAATAATATTTCTTCTTGGAATAAAATTTCAAGATTTTTTTTTGCATTGTCCATTTTCTTGTTTTGGATATTAGAAGTAGAATTGGAGGTTACCCAAAACCAGAGATCATGGAATTGGGATCCGGAATCAGCTTAAGTTGAAGAATAAAAAAAACCCAAAACATGGACTACCATTTATTTAGAAATTGGAACCAAAACCAAGTCCCATATTTGTATTATAAAAAAACCAAAACCAAAACCATTCCCTTGAAAAATGTTAAGAACTAAAATTGGGAGTCCTTAAAACCTAGAGGCCTACTTATGTCATGGGATACTTAAAGGGGATTTAAAGGATTATCCAAAACCAAAGGGGTTAACTAGGGATTTCTTAAGTTAAGGGATACCTAGGGGTTACTTAGTGTGTTTACCTAAAGCCTATCTAAAAACTAACTAATGAAACACCTAAAGGTTTGCCTAGGTTATGGGACACCTAAAGACTACTTAGGGGGCCTACTTAAGGAATTCAAGGAGACAATTAAAAACCTACCCAAGCTACGAGATACCCATAGGTTATTTAAGGAGTTACATAGAACCTACCTAAGGGGCTACATAAGGTCTACCAAGAGAGCTACTTAAGACTATTTAAGGAGACACCTAGGATATAGGATACCTAATGGTTATCTAGGGGCCCACCTAGGTTATGAGAGACCTAAAAACTACTTAGGGGCGACATATAGCCCTTTTGTAGTCCTTTAAATATCCCATATAATTGTTCCTAAATAGTCCCACATGTAGCCCAATAAGTAGCCCCTTAGGTATCCCCTAACTTAAAAAGTCCTTAAACAATCTCTTAAATAATTCTTTAAATATCTCCTAACTTAGGAAGTTCCTAAGCAATCTCTTAGTTAAACTCTATGTAGTTTCCTAAATAAGCCCTAGGTATCCCTTAATTAAGGTAAGCCTTTAGGTAGTCCTGAAATATCCCCCTATGTAGTCCTTAAATAGCCCCTTATATAACCCCATAAATAACCATGCATCCCCAACTTGGGAAGTCCCTTTATACTCTTTTAAGTGGGCCCTATGTAACATTCTAAATAGCCCATAGGTAGCATTTTAGACAATCCTATGTAACCTTCTATATATATTTTTGATAGCCCCTAACCTAAGTAAGTAGGTAGTTAAGTAACCCACAAGTAGGTAGGTAAGCAACCCATAGGTAGATAGATAACCCCTGGGTAGATAGGTAGGTAGATAGCTACAAATAGGTAGATAAGGTAAGTAGATAGGGAGCCCATAAATAAATATGCAACTCTTGGGTAGGTAGGTAGTCCATAGGTAAAAAGGTAAGTAAGCCTAACATAGTTAGCCCTTTACTAGGTAACCCTTAGTCTATGTAGCCATAATATAGGTAGACCATAATGTGATTAGAAAAATGATTATGATATACACTTTTGAAAACTTTATCCTTAGTTTTGAGGATTGGTCCTCACTTTGTTGAACTTTATTGATAGCTCAAAGGGGAGGATGAGTTGGTCAAAGTGACGCTTAAACAAATTATTATACTTTATATATACATGTTTTCATCAAATAGTTTTGGAAATATTCATAAAGGGTGGGGGAGGTGGGGTTTCAAATACAAGGGATGTTGTGAATAAAACATAGTACCATAGTTTTAAGATTTTAATTACTAATGAAACAAGGAGGAAGTTGTGGCTATCTCTTCCATAGCTGGTTATGATTAGGTGGTTATCTAAACCTCTTCACATGTATGGCCTAGTTGAATTTTTGGTATTTAATTTCATAAAATTCCTTTTGTGTATGTCAACATTATATTATTAATGTACCAAAGGAAAGATTTGTGCCAAAATAAAAAACATGGATATGAATATTATGGAGATTCTTTTAAAAAACTCAAATCCATATTTGAGAAAAATAAAATAAAAATTGGTAGCTTTGTGTTGCACATTTATGAAAAATGACTCATAATTGTTAGAATTGGAGATTGATGACATTCATTTGACAAATCAACTTAGTTTATTATTCCTAATATTACCTCATAATAACTAACTTAAAATCTCTCCAAGGTTAATACATCCTCTTTCATGGTGTATCTTGAAGGTTATATTTCTTTATTTTTTATATATTTTGTTCATTAGTTCTTTGAAATTTCCTTTTTTTCTATCAAGTCCATTCCTTGTGATCCATTTGTATTCTAGGGATATCTTGTTTTCATGTTAGGTAGTTTATTGCATGTTGTATTCCATCTGTAGCAAAAATCTTTCAATTAACACAGAGTGATTTTTTTCTATATAGTTTTTTTAAACCATATTTTTGTGCATCATGTTTTTATATCTTAGTGCAAGAATGTTTAAAGTCATATTCATATCCAATTGCACTAAGGTGTGAAATGTTTGTAAATTTAAACTTTCCTTTTTGAAAGGTTTCACCATTTTACATCCTTTTACAAGTCACATTGGAAATATTTAGAATTTCATAAGGAGGATAGAGCTTTGAAGGACTCACAACTAAATTAATCATAATTATAAAAAAATGTCTGATGAAGAAGAAGAAGAAGAAGAACTTGAAGAACTTGACAAGGTACTAAAGTCATTGTGTGGCATGTTATATCAATTAAAATATTTTTCACATCAATTTGGAGGCAAATTAACAAAAAATAAAATATGAGTACATTTAAGTTGTTTATATGCAACATACATTGAATTATACTTAATTTCATGCATATTAATGTCTCAAAGTTAAATTACATTAAGTTTTTTATAGACACCCAAAGTTGGTCCATGGGTAAAACATATGTTTTTGATGCAAAATGATGTAAATAAGGGTAGATGGAACATTGCACCTAATCTAGGAAGATGGATTTTGGATCAATGTTCAAAAGCTTTAGATGTAAAAAAAAATGGAAAATAACATTGAAATTATAAGAATGATATCTCAATTTATTGTTTGTTGGCCATTATCTTTGCCAAAAAGAAGAAGCAAAATTATTAAATTATGGAAGGTTTTATGAGGTATTGAAGACATCCAATATGATTCAAGGCTTATCAAGAGTGCTTAGTGGTTGATTTTGTTTGTATGGGTTTAGGTTTTCTCATGGTCAGGTGCAATTGTGGATTTTATGCCAATTGGAATGGGAATTGCTGGCTATGTTAATGGTGACACATTTGAAGGTGTTTACCTTGATGGAAAACGAAATGGGCTAGGAAGATACATTTTCAAAAATGGAGCAAGTTATGAAGGAAACTATTCACAAAACCAAAAGAGTGGAATGGGGACTATGAATTACCCTGATAAATCAATATATGAAGGTGATTTCCATTCATCCACTAGCAAAAGCAAAATGGAATATATTTCTTGAAATGGAAATGTGATGGTGGTGCATCATGTAAGGAATTGTTGGGGTATGTTTTAGGATCATGGTTCCAAGATAAACGACATGGAGAAGGACAATACACATATCCAAATGGTGACATATATAAAGGCCAATGGAAAGATAATAAAAGAGATGGTGTTGGCACTTACCATTTTCAAAACCCAATAAGTCAAGTAATGCCTTACAATTATTTTCAGTTAATTTCCATTGAAGAATTAATGTTTGATCATATCAATTAAAAAATAAATTTTCTCACATTTTTCATATGTGTGATTCATCACACTTGAAATAATGTTCATAAATTCAAAATTATTAAGATTTCAAACTATTGGTTACTAATTTTCCAATTGAAAATTTGAATGTAAATGTATCTAGATACTATAAACTAAATGGAGTAGTAAATTAAGCCGTTATCAATATTGTCATTGGCTAATTTGTGTGGTAGTTTGAGCAACCACCAAATTAAAATACACAAAATGTTGAAAAAAGACATGCCTAGTGTAAGTGATTTAAACATTTTGTTTACATCACAATTAGGGCACAATATGACAAGATGAAGAAAAAAATCATTGGCTTTAAACATGCAAATTATCATTCCTTGATGTTGCATGTGCATGTCCAATATTTAATACAAATTACACAATCCAAACATTTTCATTTGAATAAAAATTAATAATAATGAATAAAATCAACTTCGAAGTATCAACATGTTCAAACATAATTTCAAATAATTCACATGTCATGGTCATGTAGATATGAATATTTCAAGTTCACATAGGTATTAGATTTTGCTTCACAAGTATTTAATTTTGGTTTTCTTTCAGTTTGTGGGTGATTGGTTAAAAGGTGGATTTACAAAGGGGACATGGTTATTTGCAAACGGTGACATTTATGAAGGAACATTTGTGAAAAATAAGCATGATGGACAAGGGAAATTTATGTTTTTCAAATCTAAAGGGACCGTGCAAGGAAAATTTGAAAAGAGTAGGTGGATAATTGGAAATACATCAATGACACCAGCAAAAATCATCCTTCAATACATGTTGAAAGCATCGCCTTCTATAGTTGCCTCTTCAAATAGTCCCTTCAATCAACCTTCATCTATCATACCAATGAGATTTTTGTAAATTAGTTTGTTAGTGAATTATGTAATGCAAATATGTTTAGAAACAACACATTTTCTATAAATTTTCATTCTAACAAATGATTTCAACTTAAGAAAAATATACTTCATTTTGTTGGAAGGAGAATAATTGTGCAATTTCAAAGTTGGGGCCTTGCCTTGATATTTTCGTTTAGCATATTGATTGTAGTAAAGGATTTGACCTATAAGAGAAATCGAGTTTCAAATTCTTTTTTAAATGAATATTTCACTCTTCTTTTGTTTTCTTGAAATAAATTATGTCATAATAAAATTTTAAATTAAAAAAAAAGTGCATATAAAAGAGTAAAAGCAAAATATGCCTTCACACTTCAAGGAAAAATTATTATCATTTATAATGTGCCCCGCCTTATAACTAGAGAATTAAAGGTGAGGCTCTATTTGCAATTTTACATATGCATTATGTTAAAACCTACTTGTTACATGATGGTAGCCTCATTTAATACAAAACATGTGCAAAATGTTTGGGATGCTCACACATGTTGTATAACAATGCATTTTAATGTATATTGGACCATTTTCAAGAACTATAAGTCATTCAAGCCCTTTTCATTTTAGTTCATTATTTACAACTTGGCAAGGCCACAACAATATGATTATGAATGAGAAGTATTCTTCATATAATTTATATGTAAAAACTGACTACTTTTAAGTGCCATGCTAGATGGGGTTGGTCATAGATCAAATAATGTATCACTTTAATTGAACAACATTAACAAATAAACTAAGAATACATCAACCCCATAGCTTTGAAAACTTGTAAAATGGAATTATCTTTTACATGAATATATAATACAAGTGGCATGATACCAAGAAAATCAAAATACATAATATAAGACTTGGAATGATTTTTGGTTCCATTTTAATCTAGTTTTATCAATAAATTTATTTTGTTATCACATGGAAATGTCATATGTGACAATCTAGTTATTAATTTTGAGGATGCAATGTATTGAAAAAATGTCAGAAGATTTTAAATTTGTCAATTAAATTGGGCATGGTGTAGTAATTGTTGAATATGCCAAAAATATTATAACAATAAAATTATCTTTAAAGCCTTCCCAAGTCCCATACCCAATCCCAATTTCATCCTTTATTTTTGGTTATCTTTAAAGTTTGCAAATATGGGGATGAAATTACAAAACTAGGGACCAATGATGAAAATAAAGGGTGAGAAAAAATTCAAGTTATTTTTTATTTTTTGGAAAGTTTTCCACTTTAGGGCTTTCTTAGGGTTTGCACTTTTGGGCATTTTTTAGGGGTTTTCATTTCAAAGTTTGTTTAGGGGTTTCCACAAATGTTGGGCAATTATTTGCTTCAACAATTCCAAACTGCCATCTTTGGTTAAACAAATCCAAGGAACCTAGTTAAAACCAACCACAACTTTTGGAACCAAAATTGAACCTAGGTTGTAAAACCAAAACCAACCCCCCAATTTCACATATGCTTTCTAATTGGAATTAGACTTAAGGTTTGGTCCTAAAGTGTGCTAAAACTTGAAATTGGGTCAAGGTTTTGAAGAAAACCCAATTTTGGTTCCATTTTAAGTTTTACAAGTTGAAAATAATTTAAAGTTTAGGTTTTTTTTTTTCATGTTCTTCTTTAATTCTATTGTTTTTCATGCAAAGTTTTTAGGTTTTTATTTGCATTCTTCTACTTGTTTTGTGGTTTTTTCTGCAAAACTTCTTCATTTTCCTTGCATTGGTGGTTTTTTTGAAAAGGCACATTCACATCTTCCTTGTGATGTTGCACCTTTTTTTCCCAAGTTAATTGTTCACACTTTTCACCATGATCCTTTTATTCACAATGGTTGTCCTCTTGTTATTGGCAATGGTTGTTGTGATCATTTTCTCATAGCCATCTTTTTGTTCATGTTCCTGACAATAATTGCCATGTTTTTCTTATGGGTGGAAGCACACCAAGGTGTTTTATTTTGGCAAATCAAAGTTCTTTTTGAAAGTCCATATCTAGTTTAATTGAAAACTAGCTTAAAATATGAATATTTAGATCTTATTGAAATTAACAATTTTTTCATTTTCAATTTCCAATCATGATGTTATAAGACATTTAATTTTTTTCAAAAATATAGTTTTTTAAAAATCATTTTATGTTGAAAAATATTCTAAAAATTACTGTAATTTTTGGGACCTTGAAAAGTCTGCAACACAATAAATTTAACTCATATTTTGTTCATTCAATGCATTTTTAATTCCTTAAATATCAATAATCCAATATCCCAAAGTTTAAAAAATACATGAGACTAATACATTTTAAAATTAAAGTCCATATTTGTGAGTTTTACAAGTGTGATGGAAATTATTGCCAAAATTCAAAAGTCCATTACTTATTTCATATCCACGATTTCAATGTGCTTTTTCATTTTTGAAAAGTTGATTATTTTGTTGAGAATTCAAGTTCAATTAGTTAGGTTTCATTAGTTATTGGAGTAGGAAAGTAACTAGGTTACTTTCACCAGGTTGAATTACTTTTTTTACTTATATTAGTTTGGTTATTTGTGCTTTGGTCTTTTAATTCAATACCTTGGTGTTGATGGTTTGGCTTTCTTTTCTTCATTACACAAGTTTGTGTATTTCATGTGACAAGAACCTTGAGGAGTTCTTAATGTCATGTTTCATGTTGTGAGCATCATGTTGTAGTTTCCTTTCAATAAAGATTTATGTTTACACTTGAGTAGATCTCCTATTTGTTAACATGGTATCAGAGCTTAGGTTGTTAAATGAGAAAGTTGAAAAAGATGTATAGTTAGAAAGTTTCTAGAACTAGAGTTTGAGAGTTTTTAGTAATATCATAAGAGTTTGTCAAGTGCAAAAGAGAAACGAGGAAAGGAAAGAATGTGAAAAGAAAGAAAAGAAAAGAAAAGAGGTGAGAGGATATCAACATATCAAGGGTTGTGAAAGTCAGATCTTTAAATCTAGATTTACATCTACTGGGAAAAGATCTTGGAGTGAAACTTGAAGAGATTATAGAAGATTATATGACGCTTCTATTTTCAAGTTTTCAAAAGAAAATCATATGTTTTGTGAGAGTTATGAGCTTTTGAAAACTGTATGGAAAATTTGGTTTTTTGGTCATATCTCCTTTGTTTGAGCATTTTTGGATCTGCAGCTTTGAGATCTTATAGATCATAAAGGACTATATATGTGAGAGAAATTTCATGTCATTTGGATTTGTATTGAGAGAGATCCAAGCATCTAAAGTTTCAGTCTTAGTTTTGAAGTTAGTTTCTTTTGAAAGTGATAACTTTTTGTCGTCATCATCAATAGAGCTGAAATTTTTATCAAATATACAAGACATATATTAAATGTGTCTCCCAAAATTTCAAGGAGTTTGGATTTGTTAAGAGTGAGTTAAAAGTCATTTTGTGTTTAGGCCCCAATTTGAGGTGATTTCAAAGAAGTAGCAAGATCTCTCATTTTATGAAGTTAAATGAATTGAAAATTTGAGAGATAGTAGTATACATAGTTGTTCATGTTTCAAAAAAAATTTCAAATCGATCCAAGGTCATATGTGAGTGTTGTAGCTTTGCAAAGTTGCTGTGATAGAAGTTTGTTTTGAGAAGACATTAAAATAATTTTTTGAAATGGAGCAAATACAACTTGGGAGAACTTGAAGGAAGGAGTTTGAAAATTGGGAAACACAAATACATTATCAAGACCTTCATACCAAATTGTGGTATGTGATCATGTACTTAATACCATACGAAATATTATACGAGATACGTACATATACGTAAAACCCATGTGTAATATAAAATTTCATATAACACTCAAGACATACATATATATGCAAGGTCCATCTTGTTCAACCTTAACCCTAACCCTAATCCTAGAAACTTAAGGAAGGAAAACCCTAATCTTAATCCTAGAAACCCAAGGAAGGAATTAAAATCATTTATGAAACCCCAAGAAGACATTGAGTGTTGCTTTGAAAAATGGCGAATAATATTTCTCAAATTGTAATTGAGAAACTAAACAAAAATAATTTCCAAGTGTGGAAATTTAAGATATGAATTTCTTGATGGGGAAAGGTTATTGGGAATTCATAAGTGGTGATGAAAAAGAACCTCTTCTCCTAGAAAACCCCACACAATAACAAATTCAAACCAATAAAACTTGGCATGAAAAAACAAGGAAAATCTTATATTGGCTTTCTGTGAGTGTGTCCGATTCCATGATTATGCATATTCAAGATGCAAAATCACCCAAGCAAGCTTGGGATACATTGGTGAAAATGTATAACACCAATACACAAGCACGTAAAATGCAACTCAAGCAATAGTTGCATAATTTACAGAAAAACAAAATGAACATCAGTGACTATTCTACAAAGGTGAAAAACCTTGTAGATGTTTTTGCATCTATAGGAGCTCCTGTAGATGATGAAGATTTAGTGGTCGTGGAAAAGACTATAACTAGTTCCGTACTTCAATTGCAGTTTGAGAAACATTTCCCAATTTCTAAGACTTAATAACATTACTTATAAATGAAGAGATGAAAATTGTTGGTACTTCATTCAATGGAGGATCACAAGAAAATGCTTTCTACTCAAATACTAATAGACGTAAAGGTAGAGATGGTAAAACTTCATTTTGAGGCGTCAACACGGAAGCTCGCATGGTGGACATCATCAACATGAAGGTCAAGCTATGGAGGTGGACAAAGAAACTTTGAAGAAAGAGGAAATCAAGGAAGTCGTGGAGGTCATGGTGGAAGTCATCGAGGTCAACAACTAAATAGCGACTCAAATTGCTATTACTATGGGAAACCTAGGCACATGGCAAATAATTGTTATCAAAGGGAACATGATGCATGAAATGGAAAGTTGTAACAAGGGAATTATGCGTCAATTAGTAATCAAGGTGATGAGCAACTGTTTGTGATGTAGCACATGGCAAATTCAATGATAGGAGGTGTATTAGATAATAATGTCTGGTATGTGGATTTTGGAGCTTCAAACCACATGACTAGTCATGGAAAATGGTTTAAAGACACAAAGGATTTAAAGACACTAGGGTTTATGGAAACTAGTGATGACACTATACATCCCATCACACAAACTGGCAAGGTGCCATTGTCCATGTAAGATGGGTAAACAAAGTACTTGAAAGATGTACTTCATGTTCCAACCATAACAAAAAATTTGGTCTCTGTAGGCCAGATGGTGGAACAAGGTTTATAGGTGACATTCAACCCAAATGGATGTTTTGTGGAAGACATGAAGAACTAAAGCAAATTGATTGCAAAAGGGGAAAGGAGTGGACGAATGTTCACCTTGGATGTGAACATGCCTAAAGTGAATTCCATGTTATTCACACATGGAAAATGAGCTAGAGATATTGGAATTTGGCATAAGCAGGTTGGCCATGTTAATCTCCAACGTCTTAAGCTCATGGAGAAACAAAATCTTGTTGAAGGTCTTACCAAATTTGGAACAGAAGAGGTGATGTCAGAAGTTTATGAAGCATGCCAATTGGGGAAGCAAATTAAGCATCCATTCCCAGCTCAAACAACTCATGTAAGTTCCAAACCTTTGGAAATGATCCACTCAGATGTGTGGACCACGAATATAGAATCCATTGGAGGATCCAAGTACTACGTGAGTTTCATTGATGACCACACAAGGAAGGTGTGGGTCTACTTCATGAAACACAAAGGTGAAGTGTTTCAATATTTTTTGAATTTCAAAGTAATGGTGGAGAAGGAGAAGGGTGTGAGCATCAAGTGCCTATGGTTCGATGGAAGGGGAGAGTATTTTTCAAATGAATTCAGTGAATACTTGAAGGAGCATGGAATTCAAAGGAAATACTCATGTAGTTATTCCCCACAACAGATGGGAGTTGCTAAAAGGAAAAGTAGGCACATTGTAAAAATAACACGTGCCATGTTGAATGAGAAGAATTTTCCAAATTATTTTTGGGTTGAAGCGGTAGCAATTGTAGTCTATATCATGAATTGAACACCCATAGTAGCAGTTCATGGCATGACACTTGAAGAAAAATTCACACACAAGAAACCCAATGTTTCACACTTAAGAGTGTTTGGTTGCATCGCATACGTGCATGTTCCTGACGAGAAGAGATCAAAACTAAACCCAAAAGCTGAGAAGTGTATTTTCATTAGATATTCCTTAGAACAAAAAGGATATAAATGCTTCAATCTTTCCACTCGAAAGTTACAAGTGAGTAGAAATGTTGTGTTTGATGATATGATTAGTTGGTACTCACCACTGAAGATAACAAAAGATGGAGAAGTTAGAAATGGTGATGTTTCATCAAATGTGGAACAATAATCACAATTAATCAATGGACCACAAGAATCTTCAATTAGTGGGTCAAATAGCACTCCATGGAAAGGAAAATTAAGATCTTCAAACATTGTACATGGTAGTTCTCAAACATCATCTAAAAATCTTCATGTAGATGATGAGTTAAGTGATTCAAAGAAGAGTGTGGGTGAAAATTAAGATTCACTTTAGTCATTACTCCCAGAGCTCGAATGGCCAAGAAAGATTTGAAAACACTTGACAACAACCATGGAGTACGAAGATCCACACAAATCAAGTACCATGTACAAAGACTCACATATGATGGATTTGTAGCTCATCATTACGCATACATGGTGAGAGTTATATAGGAGGTTGAACCCACTTGTTTTGAACAAGCGGTTGGAAACCCTAAGTGGGACAATGCCATGGATGACGAGATGGCAACCTTGGATGCTAATGCTACTTGGGAATTGGTAACTTTACGAAAGGACAAGAAAGCAATTGGGTGCAAATGGGTGTACAAAGTCAAACACAATGCAGATGGATCTGTGAGTAGATACAAAACAAGATTGGTTGCCAAAGGTTATGCCCTAACTTATGGCATAAACTATGAGGAAACATATAGTCTAATTACTAAAATGACAACTATAAGAGCAATCATTGCTATGGCAGTAGCAAAAGGATGGTCTTTACATCAAATGGATGTAAAAAATGTTTTTCTTCATGGAGATTAACAGGATGAAGTGTACATGGAACAACCATCAAGCTATGTGAACCAAACACATCTTAATTTGGTTTGTAGGTTGAAGAAAGCTTTGTACGACTTGAAGCAAGCACCTAGAGCTTGGTTAGACAAGATAGGTTAATATTTTGTCACAAGTGGATTTTAAACATCCAATGCAGATTTTTCACTATATGTGAAAAAGACAGATCATGGGATTGTAGTCATAATCATCTATGTTGATGACTTGATTATCACATGAGATAATGATGTAAACATCTCTGATTTGAAGAAGTTTTTGAAGCAAAAATTTGAGATGAAGGATTTGGGAGAGTTACATTATTTCCTTGGCATTGAGGTAATCTAGTCCCCTAAAGGGATATAGTTACTACAAAGGCAATATGCATTGAATAAATTATCTGAATATGGGATGACGGGTCACAAACCCATTTCAATTCCATTGGAGCAAAATGTGAAGTTAAGTGCAGATGAAGGAGACCTCATGGAGGATACCACTATGTACA
>Ga0116231_10002966_pt1 | contig 35464 bp, 25 predicted proteins | sample S1TSphgellanicum_2_FD_89695 | JGI IMG/M metagenome (GOLD analysis project Ga0116231, IMG submission 89695) | Host-associated microbial communities from peat moss isolated from Minnesota, USA - S1T2_Fd - Sphagnum magellanicum MG | ecosystem: Host-associated > Plants > Peat moss > Unclassified...
CTAAATAATGATTAAAATGTTACATTATTTTTTATAGTGTAAATTTTATTTCCAAGATCTCATCCCTTTCAAATGTTCCTTCAAATTCATCTAATTCTGCATCTAACTTTGTATTAACTTCGATTAACACCATTAAATTAGAGAAGGGTTTATAACCAACCCTAAGGTCATTGGGCCAATTTTTGTTAACAAATATTAATTTATCTAAATTATCCTATTGCAAACATCTTTGAAAATTAATAAATATTCTCAACAAAGAAAAAATCCTTTTAGTTTCAATTTGCAAACCAATATGCCAGGACCTAATAGGTAAGGAATCCAACTATATAAAACATATATTCATGCTTCTCACACCATTGAAGAGGACATTTGATATCTTTTGCATACATTTGAAACCTTCTAAAATTAGAAGTTTTTTATTAACAAGCTTTTTTGTTAATAATGACATTTTTTGACAAGTGGTGCAAATGATAAAAACATTTTAACAACATGGGATACATAATATTTCTATCATATTATTCAATAATGACCTTGCCTTATTCAAGGCAATAAATGAATAATTAAATGTAAGTTTTTGAACCTAGGACCCAACATCAAAGACAACATGTTATGAACTTTCTTTTATTTATATTTTCCGAAAAAATAAAAATAAAACCTAAAACACCACAAACCTTTTTTCTAATGTTAGAGGCCAAAAACCCTAACTCAAGAACAACAGTGGACTCCTTTTCCATAAAATTATCAAGAGAACTTGAAATTTTAAATTCTTCTTTTGATTTCAAACAAATGGAGATGTAAAAATTTAAAGCATCACTTAACAACCAATGACATCTACATTGATTAAAAACACAAGCCAACATAATAAAGGAAAGGACATTGATAATGATTTGAGAGATGTATCATATCAAAGGAGGAAGCACTTGTGTAATCATTTTAACAAAAGTTTATCTATATTAATAGAGAAATAATTGTTTTCTAAAATTGTAATCCCTTTTAAAAGATGATAGTCTTTTTTAAAAATTTTCAAAAAAGAAAACAATTTGTTGGAACCTACTATTAATTGAAATTAATTATAAAAACTACAACACATATTTCTTTGAAATAATACATTGGATAAAGAAATTACCTTGTTTTCATTAATGTATTTAACTTCTTTGGGGCCAAACCAAATTCAACACATGCCTTCTTCCATGCACTCTTGTCGACCTTTCCCAAAAAAATTTGAGCAAATTATACATTTCTATAGATTTGTTTCTTCAATCTCAATAGAAATGAGTGCGAGTATAGACATAGGAACCAAAAACCATGTTGAATAGTGGTGAAAATTGTGAACTTTTTGACATATGTTTTTTTTGGACATTTTAAAGTTATGTTAATCATTCCAAGTTGTGTTAAATGACTAAATTAAAAATTCATTAAATTATATTTTGGGTTTTGGTTTTTGAAAATGACATTTGAACTTCTATAGGTGCTACGTTGGATGTGGTTAATTACACAAAGGACTAGGTAAAGGACTATTGTAATAACATAATTTTGATGGTAAGAAAATTTAGATGATAGCAACCTATTATCCAAGTTCAAAAAACACTCGTAATGTAAAAGATATGGAATTTAAAATTTTAAAAATTCAAAGTATTTTCCAAATTTTAAAAATTTCAAAAGTCCTTTACCATATGTAAATGGGGTGTAATGTGTATGACATACAAAATAAATTTGTAGTCTATGACTAAAAAAAAACCTAAAGTAGTTAGCATATTTTGATATGATTCAAAATTATGATAAATTTTCAAGATGAAATGTAGAATATGGCAAAATTTACATACTTTGAAAAATTCATATTTATTCAACAATGATTAACACAAAACATGTGATCTATTGGGGCAATTATATGTATTTAAAATAATAAGTTGCAAAATATTTCATTCAAAAATTCTTTCATATGAAAAAGTGAAAAAAGACTGAAAAAGATTCATAATATTTTTGTAAAGTAATCCCATTGGCTCCTATCTACATAGTTGCACCCAAACATACATAAAGTCTTTAAATAGTTTTTTCATTTGTTGTAACATATGGGAAAGCCTTGGACAATGCATGCCCAAAGCAAGTGCATTAATAACTTTCTTCCAAACCTAAAATGTCACAATTTACAACTATTTTCAATGCAAAAGTCATTGTGCTTAAGTTAGACCTTTCATCTTTCACACAAGTAATAATTTTTTTTTCAAAGATATATATTTTTAATAACTTAATCAAGTTTTGGCCAAAGTCTTCCCAAAAGTATATATAGCTTCAAAAAGACCAAGTATAGCATGTTTTGGCTACTAAATCAACTCTTAAAAAGTTAATCACAAGGGCAAATATGTCATGCGTTCCTATTGACATATCAAAACTTGTTGTCACAAAATTACATTCTACCAAAGCTAAGAAAACATACACTTGTTTAATTTTTTCCACCAACTCAAGGAACATCTTTTATGAAAACTATTTTTTAGAAGAAAAAAAAAATTTGGACATAAATGCAAACATAGTCACTTCATCGACATACTTTCAACAAATTGCATGGGCAAATGATTTTTAACATCAACAAGCCCATATCTTCAAGAAACATTTTTTTGTTGCATATGATTTTTTTGCAAAGGTTTTTGGTAGCAAAACAATTGACAATAACACTGCCAAATGGATTTGATTTTTTTTTGGGCAGGTTGTTTCTCCACTTTTCCTCTTTATGAATTATTTGTTTTCTTTCAAACATTTTTGCAATAATAAAATGGTTTGCATTCACATGTTCTTGCAATGTTATTATTTCATTTGTTATAAATTTATATATGATTAGATTTTTTTTTGCTTGGGTTTTAAGGTTACAAAACCAAACTAGACTATTGTAACAAAGAATACATCTCATGGTTTGTGGGCATTTCACATCAGCATTCTTCTTATGATTCACAAGAAAAACCTAGTATAAAAAATTTCTACCATGTGATTTCCACATTGTTTTTTCAACATGTAATTTTCTTATTTTTTCTTTCATTGATTTTTTTAATTCTTTAGGTTTTGTTTGCTTTTAGTTTGAAGACTAAGGTTTATTTCATATTTTTCTTCCATTACATCATTCATAAAGACTTCACATGTGTTTTCACTTATCATATTTTCATTTTCAAAAGACTAAGACATTTTCAATTTTAATAATCTTGAAAATACAACTTTGAGATGGAGAAAAAAAACTAAACATAATGTATGATAAACCAAAAGACAAAAACTTGCCTTGCAAGTTGTAACCTAAAATGCAAGCATTTACAGAAAGAACTTCAAATATATTCAAATAATTTATAAAACTTTTTTTGTAAGCATATGCAATTTTTTTCCTTTTTTTTATTGTAGGAAAACTCCACCACTTAGACAAGGAAATGGGAAGGGGTAGTACATCACCATGACATAAACAACACAACGAATGAATAATAACACTAATTACGTGACAAATTAACAACATCACCAGAAGGGTTAAATGGTTTTGGTGGGTACTTGGTAGCGAGAGGTGTATAACAATGTGAAGGACCACCAATTTGCCACCTGCAAGGTGAAGGCGATGGTGATGGAAGTAATAGTTCACCAAAACACATGTAACAATAATAACAACTAGCAATGCAAAGGAACAACATAAATGAACAACAATAAGGGTGTTAAGGCAAAAACTTAAGAGTAATGTCATACATTAGTAATAGCACTAGCAACGTGATGAATCAGCAGCATGACCAACAACATGACAAACCAACAACACAACCAATAACACAACAAACCAACAATGCAACAAACTAATTACACCAACAACGTGATGAACCAACAACAAGACCAACAATGCAACGAACCAATAATAATAGGACTAACAACACAACAAATTAACAACAAATAAACCATCTCCATTAATTGAAGCCATGCAATGAATTAGTAGTAATAGAAGCAATGTGACGAACCAATAGCAGTAAAAACAACATGACAAACCCATAGCAATGTGATGAACTAGTAGTAGCAAATGTAATGTGACAAATAAACAATGCAACAAACCGACATCAACAAAAAAAATGTGATGAACTAGCAACAATAGAAGCAAGGTGATGAACTAACAACATTTACAAACCAACATCAATAAAAGCAATGTGATGAACCAGCAACTCCACGAACCAACATGATGAATTAGTAATGCAACAAACCAACAATAACAAACGCAATTTGATGAACCAATAACACCAAAGCAACGTGATGAACTAATAGCACTAGCAACACAAATGGACAATACAAAAGAACAAAACAACAAGCAATGTAAAAGAACAATGCAAAGGATCAAAGCAAAGAACAACACAAAGAGCAACTCAAAGGAACAATCCAAAGGAGTAAAGTAAAGAACAATGCAAAGAGCAACTTAAAGGATCAATGCAAGGAGCAACACAAAACAATTCTTGATTAATAATGATTAACCCCAAAGAGATTTTTATGCAATGGGCATCACCACTTACAAACTAACCTAATCTTACTACTAACCTAAACCCTACACTAACTTAATATATCTAGTAACCCTAATCTAACTACTAAGCTGAGAACCGGGTTCTGGTTTGTTTAGAAAACCGACCTGGTTCTCCAAAAAATAATTTAAAGGATAACCAGTTCTCATTGGGTCTGGTTCTCACTTCTCACGCAAGTGAGAACCTTAAGTCTGGTTCTCAAACCAGTTATCACCTTTGATGATATCATTTGGTTGTGAGAACTGGGGGTCTCAGTGAGAACCACCCAACAGTGGTTCAAAGTTCACATCACCCTTCTCATGTATGGGTCTGTAATATGCATAAAGCACCAGCAGAATTTGTTAGGGATATCTGGAGGGCCCACGATCAAACAGAATCAGTCCTCTGCAAACTGTAAGCCATGTCAAAGTAAGTGCTCTGTCTTGTGGGGGCTCTTAGTTTAGGAACACCCCGCTCGTTGGGCAGCACCCTACAGGGAGATATTTGCAATACACTAGCATCAAGCTATAGCTCTGACATTCAATTTGTGGGGCGGGGGGAGGTAGGAGTCCAGACATCCACAATTCCCCATGTGGGATATTTCCTGCTGGTCATGTTAGGACAATTGCATCCAGCAGCAAAGAGCTTATCAACAGGTGGGACAGTTCCTAATAAACTAGTTAGCACCAATACTCTGTGGTAGATATGTTTGGACAAAAGGACTCATGAGTCGGAACAAGGAAGAGAGAGAGAGAGAGAGAGAGAGAGAGGAGATAGGTATGCAGGGAGGAGATTACCAATTCCAAAGGAGAATGAAAACATGGCGTATTGGACAATCATACTAAGCTTATCACACATTGTTCGGTATTATTTAATATGCTTACTTTTTTAAAGGACTCACTTTTTCTACAATTATGGAATCTAGAGAGGCACCCCCCTATGCCTTAGGTGCACCGGTCCTACATTCATAATCATTTACAGGGTAAGGTACTCCATTGAGAGCATTATGGTTTTGAGCTCCCTATGGCTGAGGATGGAGGTTTAAGCTCTCTCTAGCCCAGGCAGGCGGGTTGCCCTCGGCTATAGGGAGGTTACAACCATGTTGCTGTCAATGGAGTGCATTACCCTTCTTAGAAACCTGTTGAAATTAGGTTTAAATAGTAGAATCCAGCTACCAAAGGTCAGTATCTGAGTTGGCTAATTGCTGTTTTTTTAATCACCACTAGGTAGGTTTGTTTTTCTTGGAGTTTTTTGGGGACCAGATAGTATTCAGCATCAAAATAATTTGGGTGCCAAATAAGTTACAGAAAAGCTTGGGTAATAACTGTTAATTATGCACAAGGGTAGGTTATCAAATAACCTGTGAATAACTATTTTAAACCTGCCAATTATACACCAGTTATAGGGTTATATATATGTACATATATAGTTTCTAAAGATTTAGTATTAGCATTTAAAGATTGATATCCTATCTGGATGATAATCTGATCATCCAAGTAGGTTATTAGATTTTGAAAATTCCATACTGATGGTTGTCAATTTAACTGGTTATTAAAAGAATCAACAACCAGTGGGTACGTTATTCATAACTGGGCTGATAACCAGGTCAAAACTCAATAGCTAGCCAACACAGCTCCCTACGAGTGTTATAACCCCCTACATGGGCAATACCTCTAAACATTGTACAAATCCCATTTTAAGAGTAGACCAGGGTGTTGAAGTCCAAATTTACCATTTCTTGGTTATATAGCCAACTTAGAATTAGTGCTTTTTCTCCCTGGCCCACTCCTGTTTGCAATAATTAGGTGAAAGCATATACATACTAAGCTATTGACATGTATAGAGATTTAGTAGCCGAGAGCACCTCGAAATATGATGTGTCTGGCCACCATAAAGACCATGGAAAATTCTATTATATTGTGTATTGTCACATTCTTTGTGCACAATGGAAGGGTCTCTAACACATAAAGGGGAATTTTCAAATTCAAACATCATTACCATATGTCTTTAGACTCCAAATTGGTAAAAGAAATGCAAAAACATTTCTAATTTAAGCTCCAACATCAAACTCAATCTGAAATTGTGAACAAACCCACATTGTCTCAGCTTCAAAATTGTGTAAAGCACTGGCAGAAAATCTCTGAGGTATCTGGAGGGCATGTTGGCAAGTAGAGCTTTTCCTATGCAAAATGTGGGGCATCTTGAAAAATGAAACACCTGTTTTGGTGGGCATTTCACTTTTCAGAATATCCAGCCTCATTCTTTCAGTTTTTCCCAGGTGAAAAAACTGTTATTTTTGTTCTGATGGTGCCTTACATCCCTTATTTATCTATGAAGCGAGGTAGTTTGTTTGTTTTGTTTTGTTTTGTACTTATGAGATCCACTGAACTGGGATGCTTTAGATTGCATTCTTGATCTCTTTGGAAAGCTCTTGAGGAGGAGGGGTGCATCGGCTTGGTTTCATGGCGTTTGGACCTGCAGTGTAGAAGTTCTTGAATATTGAATGATTTTTGCACTGAAAATTAATTTAAATTAAGTTGTAGCTGAGAATTTCAGAGGAATTGGAATGTGCCTTTGGTGTTGTTGGAAAGATCTTGATGAGCAGGATTTAATGGAATTTATTTGGTAAGATTTGGACTCAGAATGTGGGAGATATTGATTTTTAAGTGATTTCTATTGGTGAAAATTCAAATAAATTCCAAAAAACCAGGTTTTGGAAGGAAAGATCAGTTGAGGACATGGTAACATTTGGGCCAACAGTATAAGCCACACTACTATGTAATGATTTGTTGATGGCAAGAATAGTAACATTTGGATCACAATTCCCCACACAAAAAATAACCTTGCTTGCTTATATCAAGTCGTAGAGTTGTCAACAATCAACTACATGAGGTAATCCCCATTTGGGCTGCTGTAGGGGTAAGGACATCTTTGCATCAAGTTGCTATGATCACAGCAGCTTTCCATTATGTTTTTTTCACCTACCTATTTTCAGAGTCATTTCATACTTATAATCTCTGGCATTGACCAAATGCAAGAGCTGGGAGAGTTATGAATCAAATTGTAACTCATCAGAAAATGATGCACATCTTTTTCATTTCACATGAACATGTTCCTAGAGTTCCTAACATTGGTTGACTGTATATTTTCAACACAATTGCTTCTCTCCAATAGACAACACCTATCCATGCAATAAGAAACAATGTCCTATGTCAGTGACTTTCCATCAGGCTATTGTGATCACATCGCATACACAGTGCAATGTATAACATCACAACAACTTAATCTAAAAAGAAACCCTAAATAGATAAGTACCAATATTGTGCGGGTATTGATTTTTAAGAGAACAACCAAGCTCGAATATCATATATTTCATATTACCTTTGTGGGTAAGGTTTTGAATTTTTTAAAAAATATTCCAAAATTCCAAGTATAGTTAAATTTATTTTCCCCAACTTGTGGCAGTTATTGGATATATGGTATAGGGTTGTTGAAGTGAATGCAGTTTTGGTACGGTTAGGTTTTAGGGTTTAAATTTCAAAAGTTGTTATTTGATTCAAACTAATAAGGATTCCATCATCTAGCTTTTTAACACATCAGACATTGTCACAAAAAATTTAAAAGACAAAAAAATGGTATTAAAGTGCATGTAACATATGTGCATAATGCATATATGTTTGAGACTAGAAAATGATATAAAAGCTTTTATCTATAACCTTAAAGTACTAACATCCTATGATCATCCCTAAAGATGATTTTTTTTTAGCGTTATAATTGAAACCATCTTCAACTTTGCAAACTATTCTCAAAAAGGGCTTTAGGGCATAATAGATTATGGACAAACATTAATGGGTAGGGATGAACAATAATGGACCACAAATTTGGACAAATTGGAAAGAATTGACAAAACAAATAGGAATGGACAAAAAATGACAAAATATATGAAAATGGATATCGACATGGATAGAATTGAACATAATGGACAAAATTGAACATAATGGACAAGATTGACAAAATGAATAGAAATGTATAGAAAGGATAGAAAATGGACATAGTGTATGGAAATGGATAAAATAAATAGGATTGATAATTGGAAAAAATTGGAGAACGGATAGGAATGGATAGAAGGGATAGACTTCACAATCACTCTATAGTAAACAAAAATAATCTCAAACTCATGGGGGTGCTAGAATAAAAGAATTGAAACTTTCAAAAATTAAAATTGATGTCAACAAAAATCACATGGGAAAAAATAGGACCTCCCATTGCCCAACCATGGTTGAAATGTAAATACCATTAAGGTTCTTCAGAACCATGCCCATCTCATCATTGGATTATTGCAAAATTAAAGAAATAGTTGATTTTCAATGTAATTGGGTTATTGTGGCTGAATGTTAAAAAATCTGTATTGCCAACAATTTGTGCCTATAATTATTCACATACACAAACCCACTATTAAATTTTTTTTTGAGGATAAACAACATGCACATCTAATAAAAAAACTAAAAGAATTAAAAAATGTGGAATACCTTCAGAAAATCAATAATCAAAATCAAGGTCCTCTTCAAAAAGACCTCAAGTTCCTCCATGAACTTATTAATTTCTTCAATTATATTAAACTTTGAAGTAAGAAAATTTGTCATACTCATAAGTGTGGAAGCCCCATCACATCCAACACAAATGTCATCAGGCCAATTTTCAATCCCCAAATGCAATCTCCGAAGATTTGTGATGACATGAATAACACCAAAGATTTGTTCTATTTCAATCTATGACCTTGTAATGCCAAACATTTGATGGGCTAAAAAAGAAACATGTGGTAATTTCATTGCATGTTGCACTCATCAAATTAAGTGGTTATCATGATTTGTTGATTATATAGGTAGTTAAACAAATTAATGTAAATCATTTTTCAAAGTTGAAAGGATCACATCATTAACTAACACAACTTGCCCAAAAACAAAAAAAAATTCAGTTGTCATTGGTTCTATTTCGTTTGTAATAGGATTTAAGTGATTATTCACCTGTAGCAAAAGAGGACATACAATCTTAGTGTCAAATTCTACAACAATTTCAACAACAACAAAATTTCCCACTAAATCCCAAATACATTTCATGTTCTTATAACTTAGGTCAAACATGATTGCTAGCATGTTGTGGGCCTTAGAATGGTTGTAAGCCATTGAAAAACCTAAGAATGAGTTCAATATCTCCAAAACTTACAGCATCATCCTTCGTTTAAATTCTTATAATTCTGAATCAGAATCACCATAAATTAGTGGTTGATTCAAAGATATCATGTTGGCCACATTAACTTTCATAGCATTGCACAAATTGAAAGCCAAAATAAGAACATATGACAATAATTAATATTTTTGAATTTGGTTTAAAACATATTGCCTGACAACTAGAAGTAATATATTCATAATTGTTTAGCCATGGCCCAAGTTTGGCCCATCGGCACTCTTGAAGACAAATGTAAAGCTTGATGTCGTCCATGACATATGGAAATTTCATTTCAATATTCAAAAGTTTCTTTAAACAATATAACTCTTGAAGCAAATAATGTCTTCATAGGAATCTTGAACATTCTCGCTAGCAACCTTGTAATAACACAAACATCTTTCCATTATTGCATCCCCTTCTTCGGTTATTTAATCCAAGGAATAGTTTTTTACAATGATGCTTGAGCATACTTCACACTAACTTCTGAAAAACCTTGACAAACTTTGGCATCATTAATGGCCTATTGAGTTTCCTTCAACATTGCATGGCCAAAACATGATCCTACAAATGGGGTAAGGAGTTGAAGGGGAAAACATGAAACTTTAGACTTTAAAGCATTAGTCAATGTGTTTAGATTGGAGCCTTCATCTTTAACATAAGTGATGATTTTGTCAAGCACCAAATGATTTTAATAAAAAATTTACTTGGTTTGCCATGGTTGCACCAGTTATATTTTGCATTTCACAAACCCTAATAATAACATGGGTGGGCTCCCAAAAATTGTTGATAAAGCTAGGACAACCATAACAAACATGTCATACCCAACATGTGACATCTAAAGATCAAAAGAGGTTGTGCGTGTAATACAAGAAGCAAAAGTTGGGAAAACATTTTTCTCCTTGGTTTTTATCACAATATCTAGAAGGACTTCATTCATCAATTGCCTTCAAGATGAAAATTAAACTCGCCCACATTGACAAAGAACTAAATACCTTAGCAATGGACAATATCCTTTAACACTGTATAACATCAAGTCCTCTAAAAAATTTGCTTGTGCTAGGTTTGATTTTGCATAAGGTTTCTAGTTGCCAAAAAAATTTGTAATTAGAATAGGAAGAATAATTCTCCTTTTCTTTGTAACCTGTCTTTTGCTAATAATTTTTACCATTGTTTATAGCAAAAATGAACCTCACTTCTTATACACCTCAAGATGTTCATTAGAAGTATGTTTTTTCAATGAGCTTGTACCACATGTTCTTATTATAGTTTAAAAGCCCTTTATGCTTCCCTTGGTGTAAATTCTCAACATCAACTTGCATTATAGAATGGTAACATACAACATATTGTAGTAATTGTGGATTGCAAGAATTTATTGCAACAAGCCCATTAACAACAAAACAAACCCTAATAATCAAAGGTGCAATGGAAGGGGTAACATATTTTTTTATTATCTTAGAGTTGTGAAATGAAAAGTTGCCAAATTGTTTCCATATCAAGATTAGGTGCTTCTTCTAATGCAATATGGGGCGATGCAATTGGGGCGACATTACATGATGACACTAATTCATCATGTGCATTACACATTTCAATTGTCACACTTTGTGATGGCATCCTTATAACTACATACATTAACCACAAAAAATTATGAAATATAGCCAACAAATAATAACAAATGTAATAATAATCACAACAATAACAACAAGAATGGTAGTAGTTGAAGTAGAAGTAGTAGTGGCAGCAGAAGTTGAAGCAACAACAACAATAGAAACACTTGTAATAGTAGAAGTAACAATAACAATAACAATAAAAGCACCCATGATAGTAAAAGCAACAATAGTTGTAAAAGTAGTAACATCAATAGAACTAGCAATAGTAAAAACACCCGTAGCAATAGTAGAAATAGGAGTAATAGTAGAAATAGTAGTAGCAATAGAAATAACAACAAAAGCACCTATAGTAATAACAATAGAAGTAGCAACACTAGAAACCTTCATAGCAACAACAATAGAAGTAGTAGTAGAAATAACAATAGTAGAAGCACCCACAATAAGAGCAATAAAAGTAGTAGCATGACAAAAAATTTCCTTGGGTGCTACCACTAGGAACCACCTTACCAAAATCATAAGAAAGTTGGACCCAATTTAAGAAATAAAATTTCATCTATTTATATATTAGTTTATTTGATTGAACTAGGTGGGGTATGTGTTCCCCACCTATGCACACATTCATGAAAAATAATGAACACCCAAAAACATATAATATGCATTAATATATTGATTCTTGAACCATTTATAACCCATTCCTAGCCCAATTCCTAACTTTTTTGTTTTAAGTGTCTTTACATTTCCATAGTAGATATATATTTTTGTTTATTTAGTACATGCACAAGGGAATAATCTAAACCAGTCATTAAAATAACAAAAGGTGAAAATAGTTATCATTTGTGTTCTTGACATCAATGGCCCTTTGAGGCTTCACAATCTTGATTTCAAAAATTCATAACTAAATCAAAATTGATTCAATCAATTATCTATAAAAGACATTAAGTAGGTTGGCATTTGAAGTATTTTCAAAAATTAACATCCAAGAAATTTACGAAAAAAAATTCCTTTTGTGTTCTTGATAAAAAAACAAATCCTTCATGTGACATTCTTGAAACTTTTTCCTTATGCATTCATTTTCCACATCAAAACGCATTTTTTGTATATTTAATTTGAGTTTTGAATTCTACATGACTTGAGTAACCTTTTGATAAATAATATAGAATGAAAAACTTTCTTTATGTGAGTCTTATGTTGTTTTGAAGTTGGATGGGTCCTAGAAATTTGGGGTGTGACATTTTTAGTGGTACCACCCAAGGATAAGTTTGTCGAACAATAGAAACACTCGTGACAACAACAATAGAAATAGTAGTAGTAATATGGAAGTAACAACAACAAAAGTAGGTCCTAGAGCAACAACAATAAAAATAGTAATAATAATAGAAATAACAACAGAAAAAGCACTCGTAGCAATAGAAGTAAAAACAACAACAACAACAATAGAAACACTAATAACAAACTATAAATTTAATTTTTATTCTATTTACAAAGATAATAAAAATTGGTTCTATGTTGGTTACGATCTTTGTATAATTAAAAATTGAGTTGATCTCTTATGAAAAAAAGGAAAATAAAATAAAATAAATTTATGTGTATAAAAACTTGAATCAATCTCTATTAAAAATATTTAAAAAAACAAGAAATGGAAAAAAAAACTTAATGAAGCTAAAGTTGTGAAACTATTGTCACAAACCACATATGTAATGACATTGCCACCAAAGTAATTATAATGAATTGCCAACAAGTTAACTAAAATAAAGCTCTCAAGAGGAAATGAAGAACATAGATGCAAACTATTGTAAAGTTCTAACTTGACAAGATCTAAGTGTCAAAATTCAGAATTAACACAAAATCATGTTGGTGATTATCTTCAAGATGAAGTTGAAGTTATGAAACCCTTGTCACAAATCGCATATACAATGATGTTATGGCCAAAGTAATTACAATGAACTATCACAAAGCTACAACAAAAGCAAAGCTTTAAAGATGTTGCCACCAAAACAAAAGTAGTGAACGTTATGTTGCCACCAAAACAAAAGCAATGGAGTTGTGAACTGTTATGAAGCTACAACTAGAGTGAAATTCTTAAGACATTGCCACCAAAACAAAACTAATGAATTTTTGCAAAGCTACAACTCAAGCAAAACTTTTAAGAGGAAATGAGGAAACATAAAGCTCCTACAAAAAGTTGTTGCAAAATGCAAAAAGAGCAAAGCTCTCGAGAGGAAAGTGATGGGGTGAGAAATGAAAAACCCTTAAACCCTATTAGTACATCAAAACCTAAAAGCTAAAACCGAACTTGTTTTAGACTTGGAAACTTGAGGAGGTTTTGGGGGTTTAATGTTTATAAAAAATATGCAAGTAGTAGGTTCCGAGTTCTACCTTGATTCTATTGTGATCGATGATCCACAAGTAAGGATCCTACATTAGGTTTATAAAAAACAAATTCGGTCAAATTAGGTTCTAAAAACTTGGATCTAGAATTACTAATTCTAACACTTGGATCCAAGTACCTACACAACACTAATAAGTACCAATGTTACCCAATTTTGGGTTTTGGGTCATTTTTTAATTGAGTTTTTGGTTTTCCTAGTTAGATAAATTACATGTGTTAGATTTTGACAAAATTAGAACCGTAATCAAACTTGGAAGCAACTTCCTACTAGAATTAGAATCAATTAGTGTTGTGTGAGTATAATGTTATATTCTTGGGAAAGGGTATATATATTTTTTCAATTTATTTACCCATTGTGTACAAATATATTAACACAAAATTTTCCATGAGGTTAAGGTTCGAGTATATATATATAGGTAGATGGGTAGGGTATGGGTACTGCCCTATCATATGTTTCTTTTTGAGAAAAATAATTAAAGGGAACAATATTGGTAAATATGAAGTGCCCAAAATCAAATTACTAGTTTAAATTTGGAAAAACCTAGAGATCAATGGTAATAAAATATATATGTCTTCAAAATAAATAAGGTGACAATGGCTTTGCATGAAAGAAGAACACCAAGTTAGTACCAATGTTGGTAGGTTCTTGGATTTTAGCAAGTTTATGTTAAATTATAATGTCAAGTTTTAGAGAATCCAAATAAGAGGTTCCAAGTTTTCTTGAAACTACCATTGGAACCAAACTGAAAAAATTGCCTAACTTGAGTGAGGACTTAAACGAAGAATGCTACTCTATTTTTAAAAAGTTCAAGTTCTCTAAATACATAGGTACAATTCTATTAGGGGAAAAAAATTTGGTCTTACATTTTAGACAAATTAATTGCATTTGATTGGTTGTACATAATTAATATTATATAATCTTTACCCTACCATGTTGATATACTTGATATAGTTGATATACTTGGTATCTAAGTAGGTTATTAGAAATCAAATTGATAACCTAGTTGATAACCAAGTCAAAACTCAATAACTAACCATGATAAAAGTAATGGTACTGAGGATTTGACCAATTTGGTATTTGATTATCAAATAATGATGTAAATACTTGGACTAGGTGGGCTTGAGAGTTCAAAAATATATTATTTACCAATTTAATTAGTATGGGGATGTGATATGGTTCACCCTATTTGTGGCCTATTGCTCTAAATACTCATTACCAACTATTCATTTTTTATTACACGATTGGTATGACTTCAATGTGAAGGCTAAAATAAAATGTTTAAAAGTTTAAAATGCTAGAATGTTAAATTGCATCCAAATATGTGATGATAGTTTGCCTTAATTCCTCTATCATGGATCAAATGACTGGAAAGAAAACAAGGGGAATGGAAAAAGGCTAGAAAAAAGTACAACTAAGTTTTATTGACTGCATTGATAGTGCATAAAAAATTATGTTTAAAAGAATCTTGCACAATATCATTGTGACATGAAAAGTGAAGGGGGATGAAACCCTAAGTTGATGCATGATACAACACCAGCAATCACTGAAGAAGTACACCACAAAGTTTCTACAATTGATGGTGATGGGAAAAGGTGTTGCATATGGTTGTTATTCATTTTGCATTTGTGTTGTTTGTTTGTTGTAGATTATGTGTTGAAGCTGCCCTTGCACTATAGTACAGTAGGAAATTTCTTGGAGTGTTTACATGTTGATCAGTAGGATGGCTCTTGCCTAGTAGGTACATTACATAGTTTACTTTATAAAGAAGTCCCATTGCCAACTCCTAGTTAGTAGCAAACTTTCGAGGAATTTCATTGCATTTCCTAGTTCACTTTGGTAGCTTTACTATAAGGGAATGGATCAAAAGTTTTAAAAAGCTCTTTATTTTTACATATATTTTACAATATTTTTAATATTGTCAATGGTATTCCTATAGTCCACAATTATGACTGAATTAACTCCTGGAGCTATTCCTTCAATTCTTACCCACATAAGAACCACCCTTGATCTGAAATATATGCAGTTCAAAGAATTGGAAGCTTGGGAAACTTGTTCATTGAAACTCCATTGGGGAAATAGGAAAATCATTTGGGAACATGATTTGGTACATATGTCAGCACCATATTCAAGACAACCTCATTGGAACTTTAAAAAGATTATATTATAAGGAACACATGCTCAAGTCCTATGGAAAATGATAAGGCTGTCATTGGTAGCATGTGAAAAAGGTTGTGATTATTGTATGCAGTTATACCATCAAGAGAATCCATATGGGTGAAAACTAGCAACACTGGGGGTGAACTGGATGTGGGGTTTGCTGAACCCAATCTTACTCTTTCCCCCTTCCCTATTTAACTATCACTTTTGCCTCTTTATGGCAATGATTCCCAAACTTGCTACTTCTTGTAATTGCTAGTTTTTAGGACTGTGTAAGGTGGAATAAAATGGGCCCTTTAACCCCATCATAATATGCATATTACAAACGTGGCATTTGGGGCATATGTTATTTTAGTGGCCTACATGCATGAACTATATTGTTGCATGAAGTGCTTTTCTTTCAATTTTCCAATTTAGCAAAATGGTGCAATCAAAGTCAAACAAGTTTAAAATCATGTTAGATCCCAATGAAAAATTGTCAGATTTGATAAATATGTTTATGCATTATCATGTTAAAATCATAGTAATCATTGGAAGTTGTGCTAAATGACTAGTATGAGTGTTGGGGGATTGAAATTAATTTTTTAATTAATTGAATTCTAGGTTTTAGTTTTAGTTAAACAATAGTTGTGTTAGATAAGGATAATTTTGAAAAATACTAACTTACTATCTTAATAAAAAATTTGTTAAGGTTGAAAAGTGAGACAACCCACTTTTTTAAAAAATTCAAAATTTAAAAAATATTGTGGAGTTTGAAATTTAAAAAATTCAAAATATGCTTCAAAATCTCAAATCTTCAAGAATCCTCAAAACGCATGTAGATAGGGTGTACTGTAGATGGCATATAAAATAATGTTGTAATTTAAAGTTTTAAAAAATCAACCATAAAGTAGTTAACATATTATTTTGCAATACAAATTGAAATTTTAATTGACAATTTTCAAAACAAAACACAAATATGCACACTTTTGAAAATTCATATGCATTCAACAATGAATAAAACACAACATAATATAGTGCATTGGGAAAAATTGTAAATATTTCAATGACAAGTTGCAAAAAAATTCATTCAAATTTTTTTATTGGAAAAGCCCATTTTCCTAGAATTATTTGCAAAAAAAAAGAAAAAAGGAATATGAGCAAAAATGCAATCAAAGGAACCAAAAAGGTTGTTGTATAATAGTGAAAACTACAAATTATCATAATTTATCTATGTTCTTCCATTTGAAAACCATGGTAATCATGGCAAATTGTGCTAGATCAGCCATGATAATATATATGAATCTTAAGAATTTCAATTATAGGTTTTGGTTTTGAAAATGCATGGCAATTGTGTTAGATGAAGACAATTTTGCAAAGGAATGTTTTTTGTAAGAAGAAAATTTTGATGTCTCAAAAAAATAAAATGATAAGAACCTAATGACCACATTAAAAAATCACAATTTAAAAGAATGGATAATTTGAAACTTTTAGAAATTTAAAAGTTTCAATTATCGAGATCAATCCTCTATCACATGTAAGTGGGGTACAATGTCAATGATGTTTTAAGAAAACTTGGTAGTTTATAATACATGAAGATGAATCTAATCAAAATAATGATCCATATCTTCATATGATTTGAAATCACGGTTCTGTTTCAAGATATAACGTAGAATTGTACATTTATAAAATGTCATATTTATACAATAATTGTTAACACATGTGATGCATTGTGCAATTATAAGTATGTTTTATGACAAGTTGCCAAAAACGTCATTAAAAATTCCTTCCCTTTTATGATAAAGTTATTTTTCGGCAAATATGGTTTTGGTATTTTTGTCAAAGTCATGTGTTGTAAAAACCAACCTAACTAAAGATTTTTGGGTTTGATGAATTTTAGGATTTGGAAAAAATGCATGTTTTTTTCTTGAAAATTTCAAATAATTTTTTTCCATAAATATACCATATTATATTACTTAAAAGGGTTAAATCTCATAATTTTTGTTTTGAGGTTTTTTTTCATGGTAATTATTCAAGTTTTTAGTTGAAAATCCATTTAAGGTCTTATTTGTTGAATGGTTGCATTTATTTTCATTTATAAAACATGTTTATTTAGTTAATGAATTCACAAATAAGTTATGTTCCATAACACTTAATGAAATAAAATATATCATGAATATTTTTTTCAAAACGTTTATGTGCATGAAAGCATAGGTATGTACACATGATGATGTGGATCAACTTAAAAATTGGGTATAGTCACAATCAAACAAGCCAAAAAGGATGTCAGATGACAAAGAAAATAATAAAAAGTAGAGAAATATGTATGTTTTACCATTTAAAACCATGGCAATCATGACAAGTTGTTCCTTTTTCATTGATATGAATGTCAAAAAATTCAAACAAAAAATCCATTTTGAGTTTTAAGTTTAAGTTTTCAATTTAGGAGCTTTGAAAATGAACACCTATTGTGTTAGAAGGAATCAATTTTGCAAAAGGACTATAAAAAAAGATTCATATAATTATAAAAAAATTGATGGGAAAAAAATAAAGAAGATAAAGACTTGTGAGCCACATCCAAAAAAATTCATACCTTAAAATATGTGAAAATTTAAAACTTTAAAAAATCAAAAAATTTCCAAATTGATTTAAAATTTTAGAATTTCAAAAGTTTTTTATCACATATAAATGGGGTATAATCTACATGATTTTTAAAGAAAAGTCATAGTTTATTATACAAGAAAACATATAAAATAATAACTTTAAATCAATTTTTGGGTATGATTTGAAACTATTATCATTTTTAAAGATGAAACATTGAATTTTCAAGGAATTAGCACACATTCAAAAATTCATATTTATTCAAAAATTATTAAAAAATAAACATGTCATGTACTTGGACAATTATAAGCATTTATTATAATAATTTGCAAAAATAATTGTTCAAAAATTCATTTGTATAGCAAAAGTTAATTTTGGGCAAAATGACATGTAGTCCTTTTTAAAAGTAATATCTTTGGCTTGTTTGATTTCATTTGCACCCACTTAAGATAAATAAAAACCTAAAAAAAGTTCATAATAAATGTGCATGTGTGAAGAAGATCTTATATCAAATATTTTAGTGGCTAAAAATAAAACCACCAATTTAATTTTTGGCCATTTTCTTGGCTATTTAACTTATGCTTTAGATATTCTAATTGAAAATGCAAGCCATTTTGGATATGTATTCCTCAAAACCTTTTTAACAGTTTAAAGAGGGTTCAATTTGCATAAGGTTTGGTCTCCCAAACTTTGTTCCAAAATTTAAAATCACTTACCTTCAACTCTCAAAGTGGGAATTCACTTTGAGGTGTTGGGACTCATTTTTCCACATTTGTATTTTAGTTTGGAAACATTCTTTTGACCCACTCCCCTTGTCAAACTTTTGTAGCCGAACAACGGGTGGCAGGACAGTGACTCCATGACTGTGCAGTTGGTGTGAACACAAACTCCTTGATCAGGGTAATCTGGCCGCTTCCATTGATGAGTGGCGGCGGATTTCTTCTTCATTAGTTTGAGAGGGAAACTGGATATGCATGGGGTGCATGGGAGAAGGTGGTATGCCTATGTGGGATGTGAGGACAGGAAGATGGCGGCGCGTTTGATGAAGAGGAGCGGCGCCACATTGATTAGGGATGGAGGGAAGCCGTTGGTGAGAAAAGCGAGGAGGAGGAAGCTTGTGCATGAAGCTGGATCCAAGGATGTAGAGAGGAGGATGATCAGTGGGAGAGACACTGCGGGGTTAGAACAAAACAACCAAGAGCTTAGAGAACGCTAGTAGGGTCGCTCTCTTTTTCCGTTGCGATTAGTGACTCGAGAGATCTCCGGCTCCTTGATCTAGGAAAGCTTTATGAGAATTTAGGAACAAGGAATCGAGGTAGCAATGGGGAGGAGGCAGAAGAGTGGGTTCTGTATGAGACATTATGTGTAATGAGAATTATGGAATTTTGCCTCTGAGATCCATTTTGTTTGAGTTGTATGCTGCATAGTTGTGGGATTGCATTGTGCTTGCTCTGTTAGAGCGAGGTGGCGTCGAGAGAGGTTTGGTTAGTGTTGTGTCCTCTTTGTTTCTCTGGATCTCTCCTTTTTTGGTTACACTTTAACCTTGGTTGCAAGCTCAATGCTAGGTTCGTAATAAGATTCATGCAGGAACTAAAAGTTTGAAGGGTTGGAAGGGTCAATATTGAAATCACTAAAACAAATCTTAATCACTTGAATGGAAATTTGAAGGGCTAAATTAAGTATAATTAAGGAACATGATATCACAAAATGGAAAGTGTTTTACAAGGGCCATAAAAAAATAAAGCTTTGAATTGTTAAATTTGGATACCATTTGAATATCTTGTGAGCCCTTAAAATTTGCATGAAGAAATAACTTTCATATTTTTTCAAATGATGTACAAAATATTAGAAAGTGCAATTAATTCATTAAAAAAATTAAAAAAAATACTTAATTATAAATATGTGCCTTTCCTTTTGTTCCTTGTTCTACCTCTCCATTGAGTGTTTTGTTTTAATAAAGTTTGGTAGGTATTCATCAAATATTAAACCATGTATTATAGGGAGGAAGGTGGTGCATGTCTCAAGTCAAGGTTCTGGCTCACGAGTCCTATGAATCCATGTGAGCTTGTGAATCAAAACTTAATCTAAACGCACTAATTACCCTTTTGTTGGGTTTGTGCAATTGGATATGACCTAAAATATGTGATGTTAAGGAAGATGTCTTAAGCCCATCTTGGAGGTCCTACAACCTTTTTTTTTTCTTGTTGGGTGTAGGGTTGCTCAAATAGATGTGACATGACAATTTCACATTAGTGTCATATCTGACACATCAATTTTGACATTAGTGTTGATGTGAAATTAATTACGTAGTAATTAAAATTACATATAATTATTTGAATCATTTAAAATTCACTCACTAAAAGACAAATAAATAAAAAAATAATTTCATGGGAACCAAATTATGGTGCCAATTGTACATGGGATACAATTTTTTGTCCCATGTAATTCTACATGTGACCGAATATTTGATCAAATTATACAAGACTAAAATTCAATCCTATGCAATTTATAGATCTGATCAAAATTTCATTCACAATGGACCAGACAGAAATTTTAATCTCATGTAAGTTTTACATATAGCCAAATGTCTACATGGGACCAAAATTCTGAAATAGGTTCTATGCATAGGTAGATAAGTAGGAAAATAGGTGAACAATAATAAAGTATACGGTTTATTAATTATACACAGGTAAGGGTCTTTGAAATTACTGACCTACTAACAACCAGCAAGCGGGTTGTTAACTTAGGGAGGTAACAGAAAAAAGCAAGCAAGCTAACCACCATGATTACCTAGGGAACTGTGACATAACAGAAAACTGTCTCCTGATTATTTTCCATCCATCCATCAATCATGGTGCACTGGTGGGTGCAGAGGATCTGGCCCAGCTCCTAATGTGCTAACTAGTTCAGAAGACCTGGACGAGAGCTGAGCACTGGAATAGAACAAATTGCGCATGTATCTGCAACTTTTAGGGATGACAGAGAACTGGAAAGCAAAACAAAAACAAATCTTTGTTGGCATGGCTGGCATAGCCATGACGACTGTGCAGAAGCAGCAGGCAGCCATGGGGTACCACCATGCAGGAGAAGATCAGAAAGAACAGTAGAAAAAGGGATGTGATATCCAGACAAAGAAGAGTCCGTACTAATAAGCTAAGTTCTTACAAATGTCATAGGTATCTTCCATGCTGAGTAAGCATTGTCACGAATGTTGAGTCTGGGAATCTGGTATTACCCCGTGTTGGCGGGTCCCTAGGTTAGGTTCTAGGGGGAACAGCCAGTTACGATTCCTCAAAATTTCAAGGAACTGATTTCGGTTAGGTTTCGTTTCTTATATATAAAAGCAACCAGGGTTTGGTTCTGATTTCGGTTAATTATTTTGGGGGCGATTCTGATCACGATTTTAGAACCAAGTTTCAATTTTCGCCAGTTTCAGGTACTGGTTCCATAACTGTCAATTGCCATTAACCCCTAGTTCTGGTCCCAACATGCAAAACACCTCAAAAATTTGAAACTTAGTTTCAAATTGAACCGATTCCAGGTCCTGATTCCAATACGCAAAACAGATTAAAAACTTGGAAGAATCATACGAGGCAAACTTTTATTCAACCAAATTTCTTTTACAAAGGTTTGAAAATATCAAACCTATTTCATACTTTGCCTATTTTAAAATTCTAATGTAGCCTATTTTTAAACTAATCTATTTTGAGAAGTGCCTCGATCCAGGGGAGGATTCTTCTAGGCTTGGAGTTTTATGGGGGTTACCTCCCTTTTTTGAGTTGATAGGCTTGACACAACTGGTGGAGGTTTCTATACATAGTGTGTCCCTTTTCTTGGTGTGGCACGTCTCTTTTGGGCTATTTTGCTTGCCTGGACTTTGGTCCTTCCCCTTTGTTTATTTTTCTTCCCCTCTCTTGGGTGCTTTCTTTTTATAAAGTTTGGCAGGGTTTCATCATATTTCTGAACATCTAATCTATTCCCAACATTTCTGAAGGATCAGCATCATTTTATTTATTTTTCCATTTGATTTCATGTTTAGAATTTCAACCAATGATCACACCGCCTTCAAAAATGGCTTTCTTCCTCTTTAATTTCATTGTAACAGACCTTACTCTGATTATTTTCCCCCTCACCCAAAACTCCTGAAAACAGTTTCAAATGTGCCCCACTAATATCTCAAGTCAAATCTCCCATATCCATATCAATCTTGCCTTCAAAACAGCCCCAAAACAGTCACCAATTGACTCCTATTTCCCACCTCCAAAAAAACCTAGAAAGTTTCTCCATTCCACCCAATGCCACCCCCAATCTAACTCCAACACACACTCAAGCCAAAATCAAAAGGGTAGACAATAACCCTAAATCTAGGAGGTGTAACAAAAGGATAACCCTAAATAGTAAACCTAACAAATAATTTGGTTATATCATCTCCAAGAGTTAGGCACTCTTCACTCCATGGCCACTCCAACATTGCTTGAAGTTCTGGAAGAAAAAAAACAAAGGAAATTGAATTCAAAAGAAGCACTATCCAATGAAAAAGAAAGAACTTTGACATATTTCTAAAACCTAAAAAAACTTACCTATAATCTATTGTCATTTTCTTCGATGTCCAAAAGCCCAACTTAATCAATTAAGCACTCATTTTCTTCCATAAGGACCTCCTCCATGTCCATGAAGCAAGCTTCATAGATGCCGAGACCTTAACTCAAACATCATCCATTCAATTCTTGTAGATGTTTTATGAACATTTCAAAATTCTCTATGCCCAATCAAGAGCGTTGAAAGTTTGTGCATATACTTGTCACACTGAAAACCTTCTCTACCTCAATTTGTGAACCAACAATACTGAGAACTTGTCAAGCCACAAACCCAACATACGAGAATTGTACCTCATGCACTTTCCACCATTCTAATAGATTTTTGGCCTCCTTTTCAATAACTTTCTTGAACTTGAAATGGTTTAACTATTTTTTCTCCACTAATGATGCCATTTCTTCATTAATTTCCATAAGATCATAAAGATTTGTGAATTCAACACTATAGAATGTAAAGCTAGAAGCTCCAACACTTGTATCATTTGGGTTTAAAAAGTTATATGTAGAAAGAAGAAGTGGAAGAAAAAATTGACAGTCATATTCACTAGCAATTTGCAATGCTCTCTCTTTGCCGACGAATTGAATGACTAGCCCCAAACCCTTATAACAAGGGTTTAACATCATGCACAACATGTTATGGGCTTTGGTCTTTTAGAAAGAAAGCATAAAAGACAAAAATGTGTTTAAGACTTGTACCATTTGTTTTTGCATGTTTTGCTAAAAGACTTGGAGCTCCTCATTAAAATCTTGGGTCTCATTAAAATCAAATCCCAAACCATTGGTTCGAAACTAACATACAAGTGATATGGCAACATTTAAGGCATCTAAAAACAACCAATATTTTCATCTTTGGTTTAGGACACATTGCTAAACCATGAGGCCCAAAGTATCAACAATAACTTGGGCTATTGCCCAAACTTGGGGACTAAACATAAGACCTTTAAAACCAACAACTATTGATTTCCATAACAAAGAGCAATCACATGTTTAAACTCAAAAGTTTCTTGGAAAAGGGCAACTCTTGAAGCAAAATGAGTCTTCACACATGAGTTTTAAATTTCTATGGAGACACACCTTTGCTAGTCACATGCTTTGTGCCATTCTTGCCATCCCTTGCCACTTTTCGTGGTCCAAGTAATAGTTTTTTGCAAAATTGATTATTATTTTTAATTGAAATAGAAAGCAAGTTAGCACATGCCTTGGAGTCAACTATCACATATTGATAGCACTTAAACATTACATGGCCCCAACAAGAACCTACAAAAGGTGTTGATAATCCCAAAACTTCACAAGACATAACAAATGTTAATGTAGAAGTCATGGTAGCAAGATTGCTCCCTTCATCTTTGACATATCCAAAAACATGAATATTCAGCCCATGTTTTGCAAACACATCACTAATTTATATTGCCATGGCATTTTCAAATGTGTCTATAGTTTCAAAAAGTCTAACAATTACATGACAAGACTCCCACTTGTCATTTAAGAAATGACCAATAAGAACAAAGGTATTAATACTTCCCCTTGACATCCAAAGATCAAAAGATATAGTGCATGTATTACACAATTGAAGGGCTAAAAAAACAAATATTTCTTTTGTCCATTTGGTAATCATAGGCAAAAGTTCATTTCTAAACTTTTGCCTTGATGGGAAATTCAATCGGGGATTATATTTTAGAATTAATCTCCTAAAAAAAGGAGCCTTTACAAATGACAAAGGCACAAGTTCCTTTGCAATGAACAACACAAGATCTTCTTCAAATTGTTTTTGATGACAACCAATTTTATTATAAGGAATATAACTACGAAAAAAGGTAGAAATAGTGATTAGAGTTGGCTTAGACCTCTTTCTTGCTCAATTTTTTTTCCCTTCAAGCATATCCTTTTACTAATTAGTTCATTCACTCCAAAACTCCCAATGGTTACCCTCCAAATGTTTTCACAATGAAAAAATCCCATTTGTAGATTTATAGTTGATTAAACCTTTTTTTTGTCTTGCATTTGGAGTAAGTGGGTAAGACACAACACATTTTAGATGCTCAACTTATGAAATTGAATTTGAATTTGAACTTACCTCTAGTGAAGAAAAGTTCAATGACACATAAAACGCCTTAGCTATGGCTATTTCATTTTTAGGTTTCCAAAAATCTCAAATTTTTGCCAACAAAACCCATAATTATGAACAACTTGTGCTTGTAGAATTATCAGCATGTGATGTTGATGTTGAAAGCAAATTAAAAGCAAAAGAACAAAACTCCACTCCTAGTGGAGCCTTTATGATTTCCCCATCAAGATCCATGATCCTTCCACACGAATAATAGTAAAGGATACATTCACAAAATAAGGAGCTGAAGGTGCTCAAGACAACAACAACCATGAACATCAAGAGCCAATAAAAACAATGACCAAGGACATTAATAAAGCCCAAAAGAGCAACAACATAAAAAAAACCCCAATAGAACCTAAGAGAACATAACCAAAAACACCAACATAACCTTTTAAAAGCATAATTGGAAACTAAAGTTGTCAAAACTAACATGATGTGGCCATTTTGTGTCAAGTGTCATGTTGGCATCCATCTTGACATGTCAATTACATCCATAAGGATTGACACATGAAAAAATTTCATTACATTTGGGCTGCCCTCATTATGTGTGGTCATCGAAAACAAATTTGGTCACCATAGGAGTAGTGACTAAATTTTCAATTTTCTTGTCATTGAACTGACCAACCAAAAAATTTTGGTCATCAACTTTTGATTGTCATAGTTGGTGATTGAAAATTTTTGGTCACCAATTTTTTATCACCATAATCGTTAATACAATTTTGTGAGTTTGCTAAAAAAAATTGGGTGTTGTCCAAACAAATTTATTTGTTTGATTGATAATGGCCATTGATCCAATGATTAAATGTTTTTTGTTATTGCCCCAAAAAATTTGGTTGTTGCCTAGATTTTTTTGGGCAATACCTAAAAAATTTGATCACCAATTTTCGATCACCTTTGGTTGCCAAATTGGGTGATTGATAATTTTTGGTCACTAACTATGGCGATTGAAAATTGGTGATTGAATTTTGTCTAGGTAGCTTGACATTTTTTTTAGAATTGTCGAAAAAAATTTAGTCATTTGATTGATAGTGGCCATTGACATATCTAATGATTGAATTATTTTTTTGGTTGATATTTTTAAAAAAATTAGTTGTTGCCCAAATTATTTTGGGTAGTGTTCGAAAAATTTGACTATTAACCTAGGCAATCAAAAAAAATTAGTTGCTAGATTAAACAATTGAAATTTTTTGGTAATTGATTATGGTGACCAAAAGTTGGTAACTAAATTTTTTGTTTGCCATAGGATTTACGATAATTGAATGATGTTATTTTCGTTCACCTATAACTATTTTTTGGGCAATCCGACCTTGTTTTAACCTAAGTTGACCCCAGGTTTACATAGGTTGACCCTATATTGACATGACATAGGGGTGCATCTACATTCAAATGTGTTCATCATGTCATGATTGACAAATAGACGTATGACAACCTTACCAGGAACACTAATAGAGCCCTAAGAGAACATGACCAAAAAGACCAATAGAGCTTAAGAAAGCATGACCATGAATACCAAGGGCCCAAGAAAGCAATGACCAAGAATATCAACAAAGCCTAAGAGGGCAATGACAAGGAACACCAACAAAGCCCAAAAAAATAATGACTAAAAACACCAATAAAGCCTAGGAGAGCAACAACTAAGAACACCAATAAAGCTTAGGAGAGCATGACCATGAACACAAATATAGAGCTTAGGAAACCACAACTACGAACACTAAAAGACCAAGAAAACACAACCATGAACATCAACAGAATTGAAGAAAACAATGACCTTAAACACCAATTGAGCCCAATAGAACATGACCATGAACACCAACAAAACTTAGGAGAGTAATGAACACACACACCAACAGAGCCCGAGGAAAGCAAAACCATGAACATCACCAAAAATGAACAATAACATGAGGGACATATCATGAGTGAAGATCACCATTGTGCATTGTGAACCTGCCATCGCCAAGCCCACCATTGCCATCACCATCGCCACAAATTTGTAAACAACACAAGAAATAAAAAAAACTTCAAGTTTTGCCAACTTCAACAAAGCCAAAAAGAATAATGACCAGGAACACCAAGAGAGCACGACCACAAACACCTATAGAGCCTAGGATAGCATGACCATGGGTAATAGAAGGGATGAAGTTGAATCTACAACTAACCTTTGAAGTTTTTCTTTGAGCTTCCTTCCAAGGTTTTTCTTAAGCTCCCAAGCTTTAACATTTGACCTTTCATGAAAACACAACACAAAAAAAACCCCTTTCAAGTTTCTTTTCTCTTTTCCTAAGCCTTGTTGCACGACTTCTTTTGAACACAACACAAATATTCTGTGAACTTCAACCTTTAAAATCATTTCAAGTTTAACCTTCTTGAGCTCAACACATAAACTATCTTCAGTTTTTGTTCCTTGAGCTTGAACATTTAAAAAAACAAAACTTGCTTGAGTTTGTTTGTTAAGGAAAAAATAATAATGAATAAGAAGGAAGCAATCCACAAAACATGTGAAAAGGCAACCATACTCGTTGAAAGTTGAAATTAGTGGATGCTTGAACCCTAACCTTAAATATAGGACCAAAACTGGTCCAATTTCGATTTTCTTCCCCACTTGGAATTGACCCCCAAGTTGGGTTCTAGTTTTACATGTAAGTCGAACCAACCTCCTCAATTCCTTCCCAAATCCATACTTGACCCTACTTGTTGGTTCTAATTTTGCTAATTTTAAAACCTAAACCTGATTTTGGTTAGGTTTTTTGGAATTGGAATTAGAACCATTGATTCCTATTGCCCCAAGTAGGTACCCAACCAACATTGGTATTAACATATGAAGGAGTGGGCAATTGTAATTGTGTGGATTGATAGATCAATAAAAAGCTCATCATCACATTAAGCACTTCAAGAAATTTCTTAACATATTTGGAGGGCACCTTGTATCGTAAGACTTGGACCAATTTAACATTAAGTATATTTTTTCTAATTTTGTCAATTTTGTTGAAAAATGGTACATAATTAGGTCGAAAGTTTTAGAAACCTTAGTTGCCATCTGCTAAACGTTCACAAAACTTACAACAAGTGGAAGTGGAGAAGTTGTTAATTATGCATTCTAGGACATTAGTCTTGTACGATGATCATGGCCAAGTAGCAACCCTGTGAAATGGATGCCTTCTTCCTCCACACTTTGATCTTGGCCAACCTCTCCCACCAAGTAACAACAAGTTGCCAAGTAGGTTGATCACATGCACAAAAAGGATGCAGAGTTTTGCAGATTTGTCTATTTCATGTTACTTTACTAATTCCTCCTCCCTAGCTATAGTAGAAAATCTTAGCATGGTTGTCGTAACAACTCATTCTTAAGAACTTCTTCTTGTCATTTGTTTAACAACTTTGAGGTCGGTTTTTTCCCTTTTGTTTCCATCATCCTTTTTGTCTCCCTTCTTATCTAAGCAAAATTTGTAGCAAATGTAACAATTATGTTACTCTTGAGTTCTTCATAATTAGATTGTGATAACTGTTTGTAGCAAAGTGAACCAAAACCAAGGAGTATGAGGCGTTTAGATCAAAGAAGATGTAATCACAGTTTAGATAATGGAATTTTTGTCCATTTTTCCAAAGAATTCATGCAATGAAATGGACATAACAAGCATTCTTATCGACAACCAATTGGTGGCTTGAGAAGGTCCATGAGTCAACTTGATTTCATGTTTGAACCCAACATTCCAATGTAGTATGTAAGTTCCACATAATTCTAAATTGACATCTCATGCATGGAATCCTCATGGTCTTGTGAAGAAGAATTTTATGAATGCTAAAAAATGTGTGCAATCTTCTTTGATTTAGAACCTAATTTTTATTTTCTAGAGAAAAAGGAATGTATTTAAAGATGATTCTTTCTAAAGAGAAGATAGTCATGAGGTGCAATTTGAAAAGAAAACCATTTAAACAGTTCACACACACACAAAGGTTCAAACCCTTTGTTACAATTGCCTAAATGATGTGTTTTCAAAAGTGTCAACTAATTCTGTCTTAGTAGGAACTGGCACATAGGTGAAGGTATGTCTATGTGAAGTTGAAGTGGTTCACCCTTGGGTTTTTCTTTGGTAGTTTGTTGCACATATCTAGAAGGATTATGATGCCGGTAGTTTTGCTCATATGAGTGTAAAGAACATGAGTGAGGATGTTTATTTTTGTATCCATTAGTGTTGAATCTTATGTGGTAGCTTAAAGGCAAATCAATGGAGCCATAATCATGGGAAACAAATGTTATCAAAATTTATGATGTGATGTGGGCTGAAGTTAGACAAATAGTAGCAAAGGCATGCAGTGAATTTAAAAAGGTAATTCTTAGCTAATTACTTTGTTTTCCAACATCAAATGCTTTAGGGTTGCTAACAAGATATGGACTACCTTTTAAAGTTAAATTTTATTTGCTAGGTTCTGTTAAATTAGTGTATTGATGATGGTGTGTCTTTGAGATTTTCCCACCAATCTTGTTTATGATAAAATTACATTTTTTAGTTTTTAAATGTGTTCCAAGATGAACTTGTTGAATCGATCAAACTTGATGGCATTAAATTACAAAAAACATTCTACCCAAAGTTTCTTAAGAAATAAAAGTTTCCAAGAAATTTCAAATGATGCATGGAAGGAGTATGCAGCCAAGTTTAAGCAAGTTTGTTTGGGACTCCATTAAATTTCAACGTTGAGAATTCATGCCATTTGACTTGAAATCTTGGGTCAAGGTGTATGTTTTACATTTGGTGTTGTTGTGGGCACTGAATCAAAGAATGAACACCAATGGTTTTTATTTTGTCATCAAATACCATTTATGGTGGGTAGGTAATTTATCCCTCGAGCTTGACAATGTATTGGCGTGAAAGTATGGTAAAATGTACAACTAAAAGTACTTGTGAGTCTACTTATCAAGTGAAACAAAAAATAAGACCAAAACCTATCACAAAATTGTTATACTGTAGCCAAAAAAGAGAGGGTCCAGAATCCTAACAACACATGCACTTTCCTGCGTGGACCCTGATGTCCATGTTCTGCAGATCGATCTCACCCTTACTGATGCCTAGACATCTTCAAAGCTCGTCCATGCCTTCCTGATCGCTCAGATCCTCAATGATTCAAAGACTGTCATACACAACAACACAACAACGACACAACACACATCTCTTGTCCTGTACTTTCACACTGATGCAACTCGGAGAAAAAAAAGGAACTCGTGTATCTTATTCACAACACATATACATCCTTGAAAGTACAAGCGTTTCTTCCAGCAAATTCACGGGAACAGTCTGAAAGTTCCTTCGGCTTCTTCCTCTCTGTCTCTTTCTCCAATTCTCCTGCAACAAAAGCTCAGCTCTCCGTTAGACGCAGCGGAAGATTATTAACACGGCTAAGCTCTCTTCTACCCAACTTCTCTTCTTCCAAAAAAAAATCCCCCCTGCTCTTCCCAAATAACCCTCCTAATCTTTTTCTTCCTAGAACCCCGTTCACTTCCTCCCGAAGCTTCTTCTCCGAAACGCTCCCAGACCGCCATTTCATAATTACAGTGCCGACCCAGATCATAACGTTGGAGCCGCCATCCAGCCTCCATTCAATAGCAGCTGTCCAACAAAATCTCCCAACAAAAATACCCTACACAAACCAAATGGTACTCCCCATGCAGATGTAATGCAAAGGCAGCCATCATAGAGACAAAACGGCTCAACTAACCAACAACCCACTTCCCTGATCAGTGACACCCAGAAGTTGATGTAACCTAATTTAGGGTTACATATGTAGCCCCTCCCTTTTTAAAAAGCTGAGTCCCTCAGCTCTGTTCAATCTGGCTGCATGTGGAATATCTGTAGGTCCCTCTTAGATCTCTCCCATTGACGCCCATCAGCATCCTGGACAACACACAGACGACAGCCTTCTTCAAAGTCATAGTTGCCTTTTCCATCCACATGTCCAACAAATCGGTACGGGCCTTCCCACCTTGCGGCCAACACGCACCTCTTGCCGAGTTTCTTCATTTTGACCATGGTTTCTCCAGCAGTGAGACCTTCAAACAGGTGCTTACCTTTCCTGTTTGCATATGCAATTAGTTATTTCTTTTGTGCCTGTTCTACGTTGAGCAAGACGTTCTCATGTATGCTTGCTATGAGCTTCACCTTCTCTAGAAACTGTGCTGCAATCTGCTCAACATCAAGTCCATCATCCACAACTCCAGTCAGTGTACTCAGATAGTTGTCAGTTCTGAGTCTTGGTGATCGACCTGTCAGAACCATGAATGGCGAGAACTTGGTGCTCGCCTGGACCCCACACCTGTACCCAAACAAAACTTTCACCAGGTGTTCATCCTAACAGTTAACAATTGCAGGATTCGTGGCCAGAACCGTAATACCATGCTTGATGGTTTTGATCATGCGTTCTGCCATACCGTTGCACTGGGGCCACTAAGGTGCCGTGCGCTAATGCTGTATAGCATAGTCCTTGCACATGACTTCAAACTCTGCACCCCACTCCCCTCCATTGTCAGTTAATATGAAACCATGTACTCCATACCTACAAATCAGATCGTCCTCAAGGAACCTGGCTGCCGTCTTTGCACCATGATCAGCCACGGCCTTGGCTTCACACCATTTGGAGTAATGGTCGATGGCCACAAGTATGTATTTGTTTCATGCCTTGGTCTCAGGCAGTGGTCCAGCAGTGTCCATCGCCACCCTGTAAAACAAATCACAGACTGGGATGCTTTTGAGTCTCTCATCCCCAGATCGGACGCTTCCTTCATTCTTGACCAGCTGACATTGCTGGCAACTTCTGACCACCGACTTGACTTCTTCAGTTCGATTGTGCCAGAAGTACCTTCGTTGAACCTCTGTCAACGTCCGTTGCTTTCCAAAGTGCCCCAGGTCTTCATGCATCTATCTCACTAGAGACACCCTTTCTTCAGATTTGGGCACGAGTAATGCTTTGAAGAAAAGCTTCTGCTCTTTCCAGCAATAGTTGCTTGCCCTCTTTCTGATCCTTTTGGCTTCTCCATAATCTACTGCATTAGGCAGTATGCCTTCCTTCAGAAGCATTAAGCAGTTTGCGTCCTCCCATATGTTAACATAACTTGACCTTGCCTTGTAATCTTCCTCATCCTCGGATTGTGTAGGGTTCAATTCATGGTCCCTAAACTCAGACAATTCCTGAGCAGCCAAAACCAATTCCAATTGTTGCCGCTTGTCAAAGTACTGAGGCACTCTTCTCTTCAGTGCCGCTCGTACTCCTCCACATTGCTCAGGTTTGTCTCCTGCTGACACTGCTCCCTCTTCTGGAAAAGGTTCCTCAGATAGATCTCCTGTTGATGTACCGTCGAGCATATACAACTGATGGGTGTCGACACACTTCCAGTCTGTTTCCTCCCTTGCCTTGGTACAGAAAAGTTCTCCATCAGCTGGATTACCTGCAATGTCTTGGATCTCTGCACCAAAATCATCGTCATCTGCAACTGATCCAACCGGGTTCCTGCTCAAGGCATCCACATTTGTGTGCCTAAGTCCTGGTCGGTGTACTATCTTGAAACTAAAGTCCTGTAACATGCTGACCCATCTGCCTCTCCTACCATGTGCATCAGATACAGTTGCTAACCACTCTAATGGCTTGTGGTCTGTGCGTAGGATGAAGTGCTTCATGTGCAGGTACTGCCTAAAGTGCATCACGCCCCAAATAAGAGTGTAGCATTCTCCTTCCATCGGATGGAATTTCCTCTAAGCCTCAGTCAGGCTCTTGCTGGCGTACGTTATAACTCTTTCGAACTTCCCTTCCTTTTGTGACAGAATGGCTCCAACTCCCTTGGTCAACCAATCCACGTCCAGTCAGAAGGTCTGCTTGAAATTGGGTCGTGTGAGTACTGGCGCATCCACCAGTGCTGCCTTTAATGCCTGATATGCCTATTCATAGCGCATATCCCATACAAATGCAACGTCCTTTTTCGTTAATTCAAACAAAGGACCTACCAAGTTCGAGTATCCTCTAATATACTTGCGATAGTAACTGGTCAGACCTAAGAATGATCTGACACTTGGGACATTCTTCGGTGTTGGGAACTGCAACACCGCTTCTATTTTTCCAGGGTCGGGTCGAATACCCTCCTTGCTCACTACATGACCCAAAAAGGTGATAGTCTTAGCAGCAAAGGAACACTTGCTAGGATTGAGCTTTAGATTTACTTCCCTTAGTTTGCTGAGTACTGCATCCAAATGCCGAATGTGGTCGTTCCATGTTTCATTGTGGACATTGAGGTCGTCCACGAACACCTTCAGAAACGTGCTCCCTAAATCCTTGAAAACCTCCGACATGGTTCAAGTGAACGTACTCATCGCATTCTTGAGTCCGAATGGCATCACATTCCAATCATACAATCCAGTTTTGGTGATCAGCGCTGTCTTCTTCATATCCTCTTGAGCCATGCGTATTTGCCAAAAGCCAGATTGCAGGTCGAGAACAGTAAACCATACTGACTTGCCTAGCTGATCAATTACATCCTCAACAAGAGGCATCGGAAACATGTCACGAAGTGTTTGAGCGTTTAGGGGTCTGTAGTCCCCACAAAAACGCCTACTTCCATCTTTCTTCACTAGCAGTGTTACCCTACAGGCATATTCTGAGTTGCTAGGTCGCATCTTGCTGAGGTCAACCAGAACATCAATCTGCCTCTTGACTTCAGTCTCTTCCCAGTAAGACAGTCGTCCAGGAGACGGATTGCAAGGCGGGAATCCCTGCGTATCAATGCTATGCTCACCGATGGTGCAGCATCCCAGTTCGCCCTTGTTCCAAGCAAAGACGTCCTTGTATTTCTCAAGGGTTGCCCAAAGTTGTTGCTGCCCATGCTCATCCAAATTGGCGTCAATCTTGATCCGCTCACAGATCTCCCTCCATCTAAACTCTGACTCAGAGTGGCTGCACGATGCGCACCCCTCATTAGGCTTGAGATCGGGTTCGTGAGTTTTGGCTTGGGTGGTTTGAAGTATGATTGGAATCACAGAGTCACGATTGGGCTTGTGTTGCTGCAACAGTACTGGGCCAAGTACATCACATGCGGATTTACATACGGATAGCCTGTTCTTTTCTGCATCCGCTGACCACTTAATCCAGTCGGCATAGTCATCCCCATCCGAGCTCTCCTCCGTCATGATTCCATCAGTCTGCTCTTGCAACATTAGTTGCAATATTCCCTGTGGTCCTTCTGAGTTTATCAGTTCCTCAAACTCAACATCCACGAACTCGTCATCTGAATCGCTCTGCTCCAGAGGAGTAGATTCTGAGTCATGAAACTCATCATTGTCACTTTCATCGTCGGAGTCTGAAACGGATGCGTCATCACCTCCTTCGATTACCTCTTGAGCTTGATCAGATTCCACCTTACCCCCCTGATTGGCAGGCGCGTCCTTTAGACAGGTTGCCATCCCATTCCTTATTGGACCCGCGCTCACTCTCTGCAGCAAATTGGCCACCGTGAGTGGCAAGATCTCCACATGGGTGCCAGGTCCATGCCTCACCTGAATCAGTCCTCGTTCCACATCAACCACAGCTCCGATTTTCATGAGAAAATCCAGACCCAGTAACACGTCGTATCCATCTGTGTCCACTACCATAAAAGTCATGGCACATTGGATGCCCCCGATTTTCACCTGTACTTCATCAACCCGGCCTAGTGCCTGAGTGACTACTCCCGATGCTGTCTTGTAACTCTCATTCCCTGTCACAAGATGCATCATACCTAATTCTCTCACTATAGCAGCAGCCAAGATTGACATGGATGCTCCTGTATCCACTAGCCCCTCAATAATGTAGTCGTTGATCTCTACAGGTAAGTGCAGAGTTTTACTCCGATGCGTTTTACTGACACAGACCCTTCGGAGTGATGGGGTTGTAGAGACCACGGAAACTTGATTTTCGGTGGTCTCTGAATCCCTTTTCCTTCTTGCGCGTTTCACTAAGCTTTCCAGGTGTTCCAACTCACCAAGAATCATAAGAACAGTCTCCATAGGAGACAAAAAAAATTTTCCTTTTATGAAATGTGAGTATTTTGGACTTCACAGAAACGTCCCTGCTCATACCAGTTCCCTCCCTCTCAACTTCAGGAACTGGTGCAATTCCTCCTAGCGTTACATCAACAGGAGTTCTTCTTTTCGGCACCCGAGTGTAGGAAAATGCGTTCTCATTTCCACATAGCCTGTTGAGTTGCTGTTCGGTCGCCGCCTCATCATCAAGCATTACCTCTAAGAAATTCGCTGCCCCAGCTGCTGATTTCCCATCCTTGGGCTTCTTCCAGCACTTA
>Ga0116231_10002967_pt1 | contig 35454 bp, 40 predicted proteins | sample S1TSphgellanicum_2_FD_89695 | JGI IMG/M metagenome (GOLD analysis project Ga0116231, IMG submission 89695) | Host-associated microbial communities from peat moss isolated from Minnesota, USA - S1T2_Fd - Sphagnum magellanicum MG | ecosystem: Host-associated > Plants > Peat moss > Unclassified...
CCATGAAGTCAATATGAAGATCCATCCTAAAAAGTGTGAGTTTGTTGTCACCTTAGTAATCTACCTTGGACATAGAATTTTGCCAAATGGTATTATGGCTCATTGGGCCAAAGTAATAGCCATTTTGGAGATGCCCAATCCTACTGATGTTCACACTTTGAGGAGCTTCATCGGGCTATGTAATTACTACAAAATTTATGTCCAAGACTTCAGTACTATTGTTTATCCTCTCTATGCATTGTTAAAAAAAGATGTTGTTTGGACATGGAGTGATGAGGTTTAGGAAGCTTTCAACACACTCAAGGAAAAACTTTTAGAGTTCCCCATTTGGAGACGACCTAATTTCAGCACGGTATTCATTTTACACCTGACTGGAATGCTCTTAGTATTGGAACTATTTTTGGCCAACTTGATGAGGAAGGCAAGGAATATGTTATTGCCTATGCATCCCGAAGCAACAACAAGGCTGAGAGCAACTACTATTCATATGAGGGGGAGTGCCTTACTATTGTATGTGCCATCATACATATCAGACCTTATTTTTATGGCACCAATTTCATTTTGTATACTGACCACCAACCTATCAAGTGGTTGATGACCAACGATAAATTTACTAGTAAGTTAGCTCGTTGGGAACTTATACTTCAGAGTATGAGTTCAAGGTTATTCACCGACCTGGTATTACACATTAGAACATGGATACCATGTTGCGAAGATCCCTCACTACCTCTAAAGATTTCTCAAAAGCCATGCAAGACTTCGACCAAATTCCAGTAGTACATGTATCTAATGCATCTAGTTATCTTGCATTACTACAATGTAACCTGATTGAGCATCCCATTGTGGATATATGGGAGGACTTGGACACTTTGAGGTTTTTTTAGCATGGGGAATACCCTCCTCGAGTTATATCAAATTAGCAAGATCACATACAGTAGCGGTCCAAATGCTACTCATGGAGGGATAATCACCTCGTCCGATGCTTACCACAAGGCAACAGAATGGTTACTCCACCACATGAATGACCTATTATTATTCAGAAGGTACACTCGGAGCTTAAACACTTTGGAGTTAAATGTACTTATAGCCTTCTCACTCCTTAGTACCATTGGAAATGCATGTATGCTCAAGTTCGAAACGTCATTGCTAGGTGTGAACAATGTGATATAGTGAAAACTTCTTTCTCCTTGTGATAGTTCACACTTTTTCCACTCCCTATTCAGGCCATGTCCTATCGCTAATCATGTGATTTAGCTGGAGAATTACCATAGACCTCTAGGGGTAATGTCTACATCATGATTATGATTGAGCACTTTTAAAAGTGGGTTGAACTTATTGCGTTGCCGGACAAATCATCACACAACACTAACTAGGCTTTCTTACAACAAGTTCTAAGTAGGTTTAGAGCTTGTGTTAAGTGCCTTACTGATCAAGGATCATAATTTAGGGGAAAATTGCAAAACCTATTTGACCATGCTTTCATTGACCATTGTTGGACTTCAAGAGATCATCCCCAAGCTAATGGCCTTGCAGAGAGGATGGTTTAGACATGCAAGAAGGGACTTTAGAATATTTGCCTCACTAGGAACAAAAAGGATTGGGACTTGGCCCTCCCTTACATCGCCATGGGTTACGGGATGTCCAAACATGCCTGTCTCATTTTTTTCCTTTATTTCTATTTTTTGGGAGACATCCCGTTCCACCCTTTTCCATTGTTGTTTAAATGGACCAGTTTGTGGACTTGGACTCTCCATCCACTTGGGCCAGGGTCATTACAAAGAGAGCTCTTCTATTCAAGAGGGTTATGCCCATGGCCATGGAGAACTTATCCATTGCACAACATCAAAACACCTTATGGTATGCACACACACGAGGTGATAGTTATAAACCTAAGCTGAAACAATTTGATGTTGGTGATTTTGTGTATCTCCAACAGTAACCTAATGATACTTTAGACATTTTTTCTGATCGCACTATTTTAAGGATTAAGGCAATTAGCCTTTCGGTGTGTTGGAGTTGCAAGGAGTTAACAAACGCACAATTCGAGATCACTCCAAAAATTGTGCACCCTGCCACTTGCCGAATTTGGATCCTACCATCATCACATCAACTTGGATTCCTCCACTTGATTATCCATGTCATGTATGTCAAAGGATAGATGATGCTGATCAGATGTTGCTTTGCGATAATTGTAATGGTGGATACCATCTCTTCTACCTTAAGCCAGAACTCACTCAAGTTCTTGCCGGCATTTGGTACTATTCATCATGTTTTCCTGCAGCACCTTAATTTCTACTTAGACCATGCCACATTTTTCCCAGCTCATGTCTGGGACGGGATACATGAAAATTTCATCTTAGCCTTCTCTTGTGCATTGTGTGCGTGTGTATATATATATATATATATATATATATATACATGCATGCATATATTTTTGGTTGAATAGTTTCTACTTTTGATTAGTTTTAGTCTTTTTGTTTAGTAGAGTTTACTATGGATTTACATCCTTACGACTCCATACATCACAACATTACACGTCATGATAACTGCCATGCCCATACATGAGCTCATACTTGATGGCCAATTACGAGCATGCCCATCATGCCTTTTAGGGTTAATGTGCGCTTTTAGGGTTAATGTACGATCTTAAGTGACTACACGTTATTAGGTACTTAGGGTTTTAATTTGTTGGCAGTTGTATAAAAGGCCAAGCCCTTCCTTTCTCTTTTTTGTTTTTCTAGAATTCCTTTGTCATGAAAGTTTCCTCGATAATAAGATTGGATTTCTAGATGCTCACGGCGGCTATTACACAACCACCATCTATATACACTACATGTTCTTTCCTTCTTTGCAATTCAATACACATGAAAATTTCATCTCAGCCTCCTCTTGTGCATTGTATATATATGTGCATGCATTTCTTTTTGGTTGAAAAGTTTCTACCTTTGATTGGTTTTAATCTTTTTGTTTAGTAGAGTTTACTATGGATTTACACCCTTATGACACCATATAACATGACACTACACATCACGACACAATATCTAAATAATCATAGGCCACAAATTTGTAGATGTTGAATTGATGGAACTTGCAATTTCATTTTCAATCATTAAACTTTTAACATTGTAGTAATTGCCATCAAACTACCATTTTATGAATTACAATATGGATGGCATTTTGTGGAATACAATATGGAAAATTATAATTTAGAATTGAAATGCAATTTTGATGACATTGGGTCCATTCACAATTGGGGTACCAAAAAGGAATGTCTAATTGAAAAAGGATTACAAAGGACAACTTTGGATTTCTATTTATTTTACATTATTATAATTGTAATGGATTGTTGTATGCTAATAGATAAAATGATTTCTTCTTAAATTAATAAAAAATATTTAAAAATAATTTGAATACTATGTTAATGTCCTTTTGAGTCCTATAAACAAAAGGAATCAAATGTTTAAAGTACATTAATAAAAAAAGTAATCAAAAGGAAGGCATAAAATCATACAATTGATTTCAATTTTTTTGTACAACAAAAGCATGTCCCCTTCTATGAAAGTACATGTTCATTGGATTACCTTGATGAAAAATCAAATCATTTAAAATTTTCAAAGGTATGAAATTTTAAAGGAAAAAACTACAAGGCAAAAGACCCATTTAAAAAATCGTTTGATAAAAAAATTATGTTCAATGAGTTCAAAGTGTTTAACTTTAGATGTAGGTCACACGTGAAGAAAATAAACATGTCAAAAAACATGTTTGGTTGTCCATTGAAACCCATTTTGGGATTTTCTAGGATTTTTTACATTTTTGGCATTAAACTAAAATATTCATACACAATTATGTATGATTGTGAAAAATCACCATTAACACATGAATTATTTTATATTGGACTATTCAATTTTTCTCACTTAAATTTGTTTCATGTAAATGTTATTTGTAAAAAGTAGGTCTAAAAAGTCCTTAAGTTTTTTTTTTCCATTTTTGGTACCCCAACCATGAATGGACCCCATTGTGTGTAGTGCAATCTAGGATTGAAATGTAATATGTAGTCTAACTTTCAATTGAAATTATTACAAATTGTGTGTTTTTGGAATTTGCATCACACCATGTTTTCATCTTGTATGTTTTATTCCTCATTTTCATCATTTGGGTCATCACTAGTTTAATCACCACCTATGTCATTTGACAATAAATCTATAACTAGATGCATGCGTGTTATCACACATAGTCATACTCAAATTTGAAAGCACATTCACCATCTTTTGGTTGACCTTGTGTATTTTCTTGTCACATGATTTGAGGTAGCGAAATTGTTTTTTAAAGGTACATGTTTTTGAACATTTGAATGACAATGTTCAATCTTGAACTAAACATTGTTGATTTTGCACATTACATTGATGATGACCTTGTTGTTCTTACTTATAGAATCAATTGTAGGAGCAAAATCATTGCTACATTTTTTCTTGATTATAATGCTTATGAATACAAGTATTGTTTGAGATTTAAGATTGATGATAGGCAATTGGAATGATTCCATTTCTTGATCGAATAAGTTCATGTAAGTTGCTATTTTTGTGCTTGGACTTATAGCAACTTTGCTTGTAATTTTTATGTGTGGGCCATTAAAGGTTCTTATGCAATGACTATTAACTACTCTTATGTTTACAACTTTTGTTTCCCATTGTCAACATTTCTTGCACCTTGATTGTCAGTAACTCTAGTGCCATGACTACTTGGAATTGCATCTTGAAGATTTACCTAATTGTCCTATGAGTGCATGTAATCATTTTCATCATCTTTCTTTTGCCTTGATGGGGGATAGGTTTTTTATCCTTTAGCATTTACATCCTTGTTATGTAGAAGAACAATGATGATTTTTTCCCTTAGAAAGGATTCAATCAAGTCATAGTACTCTTTGTTGAATTAACAAGGCAAATGGAAACATTTATTCATTAAAATGACAAATCTCATAAAGAGGTATGATCATTTGTGCCTTTGTGATAATATGCAAGTTTTTTCAAATTTGAATTCAATGAATTCCACTTATCCTTGCACATGACATTGTTTATTGGAAACTTGTTTTTGGTTGTTTTAAAAAAGTTATTTGGCAATTCTTTCCAAGTATTACACAAGAGTAACCATGAACAATCTTTGATCAACAAATTGCATTTGATATTGTACTATACATGTTTGCAAGCAGTGAACACCAACACCTCACGATGATATTAATTAACGTGTTGTTGTCAAGGAATTGTACCTTGTTTTACTTATTTGCCACCATCACAACTTCATCCATGACTTATGGACGACTTGTCTCTAGAATTCATGTGTGAATTTGCAACTCCTTGTGCATTTACACTTGCATGTGGATGTGCATTTGCTTTTGTACTTGCACCTAAATTTGAAACCATCTTCAAAAAAAATTGTGTTATTTTTGTTTCAAAATGTTTTTTTGTGACACTATTCTTGTGGTAGAATGTCTTGTGGTATCCTATTTTAGTGTTTCCTTCCACAATGGGGTAGTAATATTTTTATTTCAAAACTTCCTTAGGCAATGAAGAAATAGAATTTCCCTTTGTGATTGAATGCTTCGATTCTTGTTTTGTAGTTTCCCTCTGCAATGGAGTGCAATTTTTTCTTTGAGCTATGGAGTTGTAACTAGTTTTATTATTTTGGTTTTGAACTTGCTAGTTTACCATCGTGAAAACATGTTGTAACATGTAAAAATCTACATTTTTGAATATATTTTATCAATTTTTGCTTCCACTATCAACAAATTATCACTTAATGGTAAGCGCATTGGTAACGTGCCATGTCATATATATATTATACACATCAATTGTCGACTTTAAAAATTTAAGCAACCACGAACAAGGTTATTAAAATGACAATTTATCAACGTTGATAACCGCAAGTGTGAACGTACTAAGAGTTGCCCAAATTTTTACTATGTTAATAACAACGACTTAGATTTTACTAAGTTATTAATAGTTGCCTATATTTAACTAGGTTACTAATAATTACCTAGATTTAACTAGTTTGTAAGAGTTGCCTAAATTTAACTAAATTACTAGTCACTTACCAGTCCCTTACACGTTTCGCGTCCTGATTTGACGAGTTATTTGGTTTGGTTTGTTAGTAAGCCACTAATTAGGTCTGAATTAGGTTCGGGAAGTGAGGTCTGGTTCCGAGGCTGTTGTTTGAAATCGTGTAGGCGTTGGGCACGAGAGCCCGCGTGCTTTGCTCTTTTGTTTTTTTGGTCGGTTTGTTTGTTTGTTTGTTTGTTTTCTGCGACTGTTTTGCTTTTCAAATGCGCTTGCACTTCTTCGATACATTGCAATTTCTCATCATTATCGCTTCGGCTGCTGCTGGTGCTGGGATCGGAATCACTTTCAACGGACTTCAAGTTCTTCTTCCCCTGTGCAAACCAAAATGTGAGTGAGAATTGAGCCATGATGACTCTAGCTGTTTGTAGTCTCAATATTTCAAAGTATTCTCAAACCTTTGCTTTGTTGTTGTTTCTTGCGGCATATAAGGCTCCTCAGAGCTTCATTTTCGTTTTTTTTTCCCCCTCCGTTTGTTTGTTTGTGTACTTTCTTCGAATTTGCAGGCTCTTGGAGTTTTTTCTTGTTTTAAGGTCTTGGAGAAAGTACATGGCTTGGCTATGCTGGGATGATATGCGTTAGAATCTCTCAGGATAGCGGAATCTGTTTGTTGATGTGTTGCTGTTGCGGTCGTTGACGTCCTCATTTTGTTCGTGAACTTGTGGAATGGCAGAAATCACGCTGCTGTTGCTGCAGCAGTAGGGATCGGAAGCATCACCTTTGGAAGACTTCAACTGTCTTGTTCCCCTGTATGTGCAAGCGAAAATGTGAGTGAGAATGAAGCCATGACTCTAGTTTTTTTGCACTTGTTTCAAGATTTCAAGAGCCTTGATTTGTATGTTGTTTCTTGCGGCATATGTCTGCTCCTCGGAGGTTGTTTCTTGGTGGAGTTTCTTTTTGTAATATTCTCGGAGAATGTACATGTTTTGGCTATGGTGAGATGCATTGGATATGGCTCTTAGGACAGCGGAATCTCTGTTTGTTGCTGATGCGGTCAAGGTGCTCTCGTGTTTTGTTTTAGCAATTGTGGAAAAGAAGCAGTTCTGTCCGTCCGGTTTTTCTAAACTTGGTGAGAATTTGAAGCGAGAGCAGAAGATCTTAGTTTCTCCAGAGCATGATGATCGTCGTTGGAATGTAGCTCATATTATTGCAGACCATCCCCTCGCCTTCTCCAGGTCTTCTAAATGCGAAGCAAGCTTTCCCAGTCTCTTTCTTTCTGCATTTGTAATCCAAAGCCTGCTTTCTTGCAGTTTGTTTTTGGCACCGATCAGCTTCCATATCTCCACTAACCGAGCTCCCGTGAGATTTAAACCGCTTGCAATCATACCAGGAAGTTTGTTTTGTCGTTGCTGTGCGTTTGGTCTTGATATCAACACTCACCTCTCTTTCTTTGGAATTCGTTCGTTTCAGGATTGGGAATTACAAACACTGTGCTGCTTCTGCGTAAAGGCAAAAGTTTTTGTTGTTGAAACTGAAGAACTCACAATCCGACTCCACCCAAAGACGTTTCTCAAAGTATGGCGCAGCCTACTTTAACATCGCCGGCATCGACAATTTCAGGGTCTCAGGCAGCAGGCGTTCCTCTGTCCCCTTCGCCCCAGCCAGCTGCGTTTCTTGGACAGTCTGTCATCCCTTTGGTCAACAAGCTTCAAGACATCTTTTCGCAGCTGGGAAGTGCCTCCACCGTCGACTTGCCACAGGTAGAGAACGGTCTTCTTCTCTTGACTTTTTCTTGAGAAGAGATTCCCAGCTTTCCTCCCTTCTGTCATATCTGCGAAGTCATCTCCATCGGGGTCCTTGTCTAAAGTCAAGGTTTTCTCTCTTTTTGAGCTCAACCCAGCAGAACAAAACAAGTGACTTCTTAGACTTGTTTTTAGAGGATCTGTTGAAGTTAGTTGCCTCCTCTTAGAGTCCATTGGAAATTCCCACAAGAATTCTTGAATGCCTCCTTTCAAGATTTTTACTATAACAATCTGGATTTTTACTATAGCAAGGTTGTGGCTGAGAGATCTTTGCAGGTTGCGGTGGTTGGAAGCCAAAGCAGTGGGAAATCAAGTGTTTTGGAGGCTCTAGTGGGTCGTGACTTCTTACCAAGAGGCTCAGATATATGCACAAGGCGACCTCTGGTGTTGCAGCTTGTGCAGACACTGAAGCGGTCCGAGGATCGCTCTGAGATTGTTGAATGGGGAGAGTTTCTACATATTCCTGGCCGCCGCTTCACAGATTTTGCAATGATTTGCAAAGAGATTCAGGTATGCTCTAGCATCTGAGGTTCATCTGCACAATCTAGACAGTGCCAAGGGACAGTGAATCACCAATGATGACTCTCAGGAAGCATGCCTATTACATTATTAAAGTTCTTAGCTGAATTTGGAAGAGAAAGAACCATGTTGCAATTGGTGCTGATGAGTTGTACATGTCATCATCATGGAAGGGGCTGATTGCAGTGGTTGTGGGAGAGTTCCATGCCTTCCCAAGGTTGTATGGGAATAATGGAACTTATTTATCCCTGCAGCAGATTATGGTTTTGTCATTTTATACTTGAATAAAGCTTTCTGGTGGGGTGGGTGTAGGCAGAGACAGATCGAGAACTTGGGACAAACAAAGGGATATCTGAAAGGCAAATCCGCTTGAAGATTTTTTCTCCAAATGTGTTAAATATAACACTGGTGGACTTACCTGGCATCACAAAGGTGCCTGTTGGAGATCAACCCTCAGACATTGAAGCTCGTGTTCGCACCATGATCCTATCTTACATCAAACATGAGACCTGCATCATTCTTGCAGTCTCTCCAGCCAATGCTGACCTTGCCAATTCAGATGCCCTCCAAATGGCACGGATGGCTGATCCTGATGGTGCATTTCTCTTGCCTCTCTTTGCAATCTGTTCTGTCTTTCTGGTTAAATTTTGGTGTGCAGATGAGTGTATTTGGTCTTCAGTCTATTGTGCATGTCATACCCCTTCCTCTTGGCACAAGGGAGGATGATTCATGATCTAATTGGAAGCTTATCAAAGATAGTCACTCTGCTAGTTTTGTAGCAAAAGTAAACAAGGAATTTGATTATTTTGATTAAGGTGTTGCATAAAACACAAAAGATGAGCTGGAGATTGGAGGTAGAGAAGAATATGAGAATATATGGTGGTTTTCTTTTGTGCAGGATCTCGAACGATTGGTGTTATTACAAAGGTAACTTTTGCAACTATAAATGGCTCAAGATTTTTGTGATAAGCTCTCCTCCATATTCCTGCTCATTTGCAACAGGAGACTGTGTAATTGCTATGGAGGATAATATGGAGTTTGTGACAGAACAGAATTAGCAACTGCATAACTAGCATTCTCATCAACCATTGACAGAACCAGGGGCAATTCCTTTTTGCAACTACTTAAGTTTTTAGTGTGCAATTTCACCAACTGCAAGACAGCAATCTATGGATATGCCTGTAATTAATATTTTGGTGGTAAAATAAGTGGAAAGTTGATGCTTCCTTGCAAAGCATGGGCTTTCATGTTGGGTTGGCATGTGCATCACTACAGCTAGACATTATGGATCGGGGAACAGATGCTCGCAACCTTTTGCTTGGCAATGTTGTTCCTCTTCGCCTCGGCTACATTGGTGTAGTCAATCGTAGTCAGGAGGTAAGTGCCACAATTCTTATCATTGAGTTGTTGTCACAGATCATCTGACAGCATTGTTCATATTCAAATGCACAGCTGTTTGAGTGAACCTGAGGGCTGTAGAATCAATCAGGATAGTATAACCAGTCATTTTCAGAAGAATTAGCAATCACTTTCATTCAACTCAATTGCACCACATGATGACCTGAAAGTAACGTTGTGGGCATTGCTCACTTGCAGGCACATTAGTTTATACATTCCTTTTAAGCTCTCAGATATTGAACTTCTACGTTCAAATAGTTCATTTCTCATGTTCTTTGGGTTACTGGGGTCTGAATTTAATGTGGGTGATTCTACCATGTTGGAACTATCATAGGACATAGCTGCAAACAGGAGCATCCGGGAGGCTCTCAACAATGAAGAGAATTTCTTCCGCAGCCGACCTGTATGAGTCACTTCTTCTTCTAGATTGTAGATAAAGAACCCAGAGCCTGAACCCTGAATCTTTGATCTCACCCTAACTGTATTTCTGTAAATGCCCTGTGAGCCATGTATGGCCTCATGTAACAGGAGCCTGAATAGAATGATGTTGACTGGTCAAATAGGTTTTAGATAGGGACAGTTCTTTGCAAGAATTTGATTTTCCATAGAAGCTTATTGTTTGGATACCTAATCCACACAGTGAAGGGCAATCTATTCTTTCAGAAGAGGTTCGAAGGAGTGTTAAAAATTCAGAACAAAAGATTGTTTGAATTCCAATTGTCTCACAATTGCTTGGAATGTTGTAATTTGGTAAGTCCTTGGAAAATGTGACCCTGAAGGATTTCCATATGAAATGGGGATGTAAAATTTTTGTAAGATTTTTCCAAATGAGAGAGCCCCTGCGGATAGCCATGTAATGGAGATTGGAGTAATAGACAGGAAAGGGAAAAAAATGGCCTCTTTTTCCCTATGTCCCTATGTGGGTTTGTTCCACTGGTAACTGAACTTGTGTTTGAGCTTAATTTCTTGCTGTATGTTTTTTGGAGCAGGTTTACCATAACTTAGGAGATCGCAGTGGGACTCCTCTGTTGGCCAAGAAATTAAACATGGTAACAAGACTTTATCACATATTTTCTTTGCATAACGTATTAACTCTTAAAGCAAACCATGTCCAAATTGGATATGTCATATTTTACTAGTGGTTGGCATTTGTATGTGCTCAATAGATCCTTGTGGAACACATAAAGGCCATACTTCCAGAGTTGAAAGCACGAATCAGCACTCAGATGGTCACTATGCAGAAGGAACTTGCCAGTTATGGGGAGCTTACTGAGTCCAAGGTAAACCCTTCTGATCTTCTGCATAAAAAAGGACATATCTTTGATTTACTCCTTCCAATTGTCCTTTCAATCTGAAGAAGCTTAATAGTAAGCCTACTGATCACAAATGCACTGAGATAATTGATCAGGCTTTGAAGAGTACTCACATTATTATCATGTGCTTCATCTGGGATGTACAGTCTGGACAGGGTGCATTGTTGCTTGGCATCATCACTAAATATACTCATGGTGCGTATGGATTAAATCATCCTCTTGAGGCTATTGCTGAATTGAAACAAAAGTAGTGACTTCTGTCAAATGAGAGATGAACACTTCCAATATTCTAAGCTTCTGGTTCATTACTACCTCCTACCCTGTTAGGGATTCCATGTACACCCAAGTGACTATCTTGCTTCCTCCTTCAGTCCGTGAGATGCTATGTTGTGAATATTTTGTTACTCAAATTAGACAGTAGATCCCACATCCAGTATGTCCTCAACAAATTCTTACTTTTGGTCCTCAACAAACATCAATTCACAGATTTCTTGTTGGGACAGGTTTCCAGTCCATTGTTGATGGAAAAAATGAGGAGATGTCAACAACTGAGCTCTCTGGGGGAGCACGCATTCACTACATATTCCAGGCAATCTTTGTTAAAAGTTTGGAGGTACCCATTTCTTTGTGGATGTGGAACTTTCTGCGATGTAGGCATGCAATATTTCTTAGCAGCTAGATGCAGGTGGCAGAACGATAAACCAGGCCAGACTCTGTTCCAGAGAGAAGTATTTCACCCTTGCTATGCATGCAGGTCATGGCTTGATGTTTTCCACCTTAAAGATCTCATCACGTGTAGAACAATCCAGCCCTGTAATGTGGTCTGTTTTCTGCAGGATGTGGATCCATGTGATGATTTGAGTGATGAAGACATCCGAACAGCTATTCAGAATGCAACAGGGCCCAAGAATGTCCTATTTGTTCCTGAGGTAACCCTTGTAAAGGTTTAGACGATGAGTCAAGAATATTGAGTGACATATTGTTACAGAATTAGATTTGTACAGGGAAACCCTTTTTGGGCGGCCATGTATGCTTTGATACTCCATTCTTTAGAGTTTGCAAACTCTTGACAGGGATGGTCAAGTTGGTATTGCATACATTATTTGACAACTTCTTATGCACAACTTTCATAGTCCAGATACATCAATGACAGTTGCAATGTTTCAGTTTGATTTATGACCTGGAGGACATATCAATTTCTTTCTCAGGGTCCATATGCTAGGCATAATTCACATGTTAACAGGGGGTCATTATCTTGGCTTGATTAGGTCCCATTTGAAGTGTTGATCCGTCGACAGATTGCACGACTCCTTGATCCCAGCCTGCAGTGTGCACGATTTATCTATGATGAGCTTGTCAAGGTGTTCACTTACTCTGTTTCTGCTCAATTGGACTCTTTCTTGTCTCTACTTCCTCAGTGGAATCATAAGGTCTGTTCTTTTAGCTTGAAAGGTGGATGATGCAATGGCAGATCTCTCATCGATGTGAGACCTACGAACTGCAACGATTCCCTTTGCTTCGAAGACGGATTGAGGAAGTGATGGCCAATTTTCTGCGGGAAGGCCTGGCTCCTGCAGAAACTATGATTGGCCATCTAATTGAGATGGAGGTGCATTGTCTTTCTTTAACGGTGCAATCATTGGTGTTGACATGCTTCTCTGCTTCATAAAGGTTTCAAAATCATGAACATCTAAAGTGTAAAACTGACCTCATTATTGTCACAATTGAAGTTTGATAATCTTCAATCAGTCCATCACCTTTGCATGTGCTCTGTGCTTGTACAACAAATAAAAGCTACTTTATTCTAAGAAATGGACTACTCATCAGTTTGGAGGAGAATGCTTGGTTGCAGATGGATTATATAAATACATCCCACCCTAACTTTGTTGGAGGCAGTAGAGCAGTGGAGCTAGCAATTCAGCAACAGCGGGGCATGAAGGTGTCTTACCTCAATTTGGCTTCATTACAGCATGGGATATTCTCAGATTCTGTAATAGATTGTTTATTTTGTTCTCTCACATAGGCTAGTCACAGCTGATGGGATATGGTTTAGGTGAGGGTCCAAGGATTTCGATTTCATCAATTCTAAGATGGGTTGTTTATGAGTTGCAGGATGCCCATGACTGGAAGGAGTCTGGTGCTGATCGGCTACCATTACCAGAGAAGGCTGCCAAATCACGGGCAATCATGGCTCGTACAAATGCAGCTGTTGTTCATGAGAATGTATGGGATTCATTGGACTCTGGGCATATGCAACCTGCTGGCATGAGAATAAAAATAGTATTATCACAATAAGTCATATGGACTAAATAGCCACTGGAAAGCCCAATGACCGAAAGGGAGATCCTTGAATTCAGGGAAAGCTGGTCAGAATCTTGATAATAGTCTTGCTCAAGCCTGATTTGCTGAGAATGGAATGTGGATCCCAGTAAATGTTCGTTCTCAGTAAATGTACTCTATCATTTGGATCATTATGTTTTGCTCCTTCATGTCGGCTGCCATTTTGCTCATGTCCTTCACCTGTGTTCATGATTGCAGAATGTGAAGGGTCCAACTGGGCAACAAGAGAAATCTGTTCCTCCAGGTATGAACACATCCCAAAGTGAAGACCTATCACCAATGGTCACATTTTCTGGTTCAAGCTCAGTTCCATGAATAAGATCTTCTCTTTCTGTTCACATTTTGCAATCTGTGTAATAGGAAATCCCCCTGCCACAGGGAGCTGGGGAATCCCGACAATATTTGGGAATGAGAAAGCTGCAAATGGGAATGTGCTTAATAGAGGGCACAGTGAACCAGTACAAGGAGCCTCAGAGCCTTCAATTGCAAACATTCAGCTACGTGAGGTGAGCTCTGAACTACTATATTTAGAGACTGGTAGAATCCTTTAGATGGAGGGACAACCTTCAGGGTACCATTGTAGAAGCAAAATGTGAGGAAGGTTTTGCAAGATTGTCATGATGTGATTGCTTTTGACAAGAACTGGCTAGGATATATGCAGCCACCATCAGTGCTGAGGCCAAATGACACCCAAACAGAGCAAGAGACTGTTGAGATTACAGTAACTCGATTACTCCTGAAATCCTACTACGACATAGTCCGAAAAAATATCCAGGATTCTGTCCCCAAGGCTATCATGCATTTTCTGGTGTGTCATGTTCATTTCCATAACTCTTCTGTGTGAGGAACTATAGATTGTTTATCAATCTACTACTATCTACCTGTTATTACTTGTGGTATCTCTTGTGGTCTTTTCTGCTTCTATTGTAGTGATGTGAGGGAGAAGAGAATGATGGGTTTGCTTTTCTGTTCAGGTGAATCATGCAAAGCGAGAGCTTCACAGTGTGTTCATCCGAAAGCTCTACAGGTATAGATACAAAATCAATCTATTCACAGTGTGTGCATAGAGTACTTGTAATTCTTTTCTCAAGACTAAATGTGTGTAACTATTGTGCAGAGAAAATCTCTTTGAGGAGATGTTGCAAGAAAGAGAGGAGACAGCAGTGAAGAGAAAGCGTTGTAAAGAGATTTTGCGTATCCTGCAACAAGCAGCTTGGGTATGGCTACCAAAACCCAGGGGCCCTTTTCTGTCACCTTCCTTTTTGACTAGCAAACTGGGTTCCAGCCTAGTCAAAGAGTCCCTATCCTCACACCAACACTACACTTCTGCTTGATATTTCTTCAGTGTGGTTTTAGTTGCTTTGCATTGTCATCCTCAACTACAAAACTAATTAGTTTTGAGTGGTACCTGAATGAAAGTGGGGTGCTAGTATGCAATGACCTGCATTAGTGCTATGGGTAAACCTTCAAATGCTCATTGGCCAGTCACTGTGGTCCCTAATATGGAATCCTTTGCGTCAACAGACCTTGGAAGAGCTCCCTCTTGACACAGAGTCGTCATCACAGCGGCTCCACTCCCGAATAGATTCAACAGGGTTATCCTCTCCTGCTCCCAAAGGACCACAGGCGTCACCTACATTTTATTCTATGACCAATGGTGATTACAATGGACCATTGCCTCAGTCCCCTGGACCCTTCATGGGCTCTCCAAGGAACTCCAAGTCAAGGAGGCACTCAGAGTCATCCATTGGTGGAAATGGTGTTATGGCCCCTACTGCAAATGGACCCAGTGGACAAGCATCAGCAGGTGCTGGATATCCCACAATTAGCAAAAGCTGATAAGTTTTGTTTTGTAGTTTGTAAGCATCTATTCAACAGCTGTGTTTGTGCAGCAATCATGAATATTTGTGTTTAATGGAGTTCCAGAAGTCTTAATCCAAGGAACAATTAAGAAACTGAAGTCTTGCCTTATTGTAGGACTAAAAATCCATATATATATATATAACATGAAAATACCAAAAGTAGTAAATAATTTTTGATACCTTGTTGTGAGATTGCATTTACATATTGATTCTTTGCCTTACACCTCCTTTCATGGCTGTACTTAGAGTCAATTGTGTGGTTTGCTATTTGAACATAACTGACCATAATGAGAATCTCAATGCTTTGATTGACTATTAACCAGTTACGCTCAAGCTTTATGTCATTAGATGACCCTACTACCGGGCAGAAGGCTTATCGACATTGGCTCTCATTGGCATCTGATGATTCTGTGACTCTGTTGCTTCTTTCATGAGCATGTGATAAACACTCTCTTCAGGGATGAAAAGAAAGTGTCTCAATTCTCATTATGAGTTGTTATGCTGAGTAGCTGGTAGGGTACTCACTGGTTACCTAGTTTAGATTTGTCCTTCCAATGGAGCGAAGCTTTGCAATTTATGAGGTTTCTACAGGTGTGGTGGCTTGTGTGTGTGTGTGTCTTGACTAGAGAAAAACACTTCACAAGCATCTTCAAAGGAAGTCAAGTCCTAACAAATTGTTCCTCTGCTTCTGAAGCCCAAAGAACAGTTGTAGCCCCCTCATCTGTAGGTGAAATCCTTGTGATCCTTGTGATCCCTTTCACTGTTTGGTGATGGGCGAATTAAAACAGATGCACATATCAAATTCTAAATCACTCAAAATGGACTAAAAAATGAGGAAGACTTGAGGTTGCAACTAGAGAGAGATTTAAAGCTATTTTTTTCAAAATTTTTGAAGCAAACCATCACTCATTATCTTCCTCCTACCTCTGTGTGTTGCTCCATTACTTCTGATGCTCAAAGAACATTTGTAACCCTTCAGTTTGCACATTCAATGACAACAAAATTGCTCAATTTGGGTAAAGGAATGAGTAAAATATTGGAAAGTGTTTGATGATATGTATGGGTTGTAGTAGGGCTCACCCTTGTGATGAAAGTTTCTATTTGTTGACTCCTGAAAAGTGTGAGAGAGGTGGGAAAGGGAGCAATGAAGCTTTATGAAGTTCTCAAAATATGAACTTACATGATGATGGAATTTTGGTTGAGCTCCTCCTGCTGCTGAGATTACCGCCGCAGTAGCTCTGCACTAGATCTATCTGCAACTACTAGAAGCAACTTCCATCGACTCAATCGACTTCCTCAAATGCAGCTCATCACCGACTCCAACAGCAGCTCCCGCAAACTTGCGATTGCTTTCTACAATAAGCTCGTGTTCTTCGACTCTGCTGGGTCTCAAAAGGCCCGTTGAAAGAAACCCGCACTGGGTTCGGCACAGTGTGCGGCGCGGCAAGTTGACGCTCACTGTTCGAGTGAAGTGAGGAGCCCTTCTTCGAGGAAGAGGGCTTGCAGCAATTGTGCTGCTCGACCTTTCTTTGGGAAACAATGAGTTGTTTCTGAGCTGGTAATCCCTGCAAACTACAGGAAACTCACGGATTAGGAATTGCCATCATCTTCACGCAGCCCTAGTACTCTACATCTGCTGCAATGCAAAGGACGCAACACCCAAGATCTGACTACAATTCCGGCGACAAAGAACTCGAGCAAACGAAGTGTATTGCGAGCCTGTGACTGCAGTGGATCGTATTTTTTAAGCAAATCACAACTTGGATTAAGCTGAGCGCGCTGAAGCAGCTCCTCCTGCACTGATTCTGCATATGTTTTTCGTGGTCGTCGGCCCATAATATTGACTGATTTGCAACAACAGTGAAGATATAATCGTTGGGCTGGACCTGCTTCGTCACGATCACCACCATCACCACCACTACTCGAAGCTAAAGCTCCTGCATTTGAAGAGAAGAAAGAAACACTAACTCTTGTGTTGGAGGAGATTACATTTGCTGCAAGAAGCAGAACAGGGATAGGGGGGGAAGCGATGGTCATGCGACAAAGAGCTCCCTCAGTCTCACCTCCAATGGTTGGGGCAGTGCTTGGAGATTTCAGGTTCTTGATTTGAATTTGTGAGAAGTTGGGCTTTTTTTTCTTTTTTTTTTTTTCATGGGTGCTTCGCCCTTGGTTGGGGTCACTTTGCCTCTGTCTCTGGCGTCTCAGTCCCTTCCTTTCCCCCTCCCCCTTGTGCCAGCTTTGGCCATGGTATCCTCTTCTCCCCCTGTTTCGGTGTGGTCGTTTAGGTCAGTTGCCAATTAGGCTCGCTATTTTCGTTAGCAGCAAGAGTTGGGCCTATTGTGATGGTCCTTGCTCTGGATGTGGTGCCATTTTTCACGACATGGTATGTCTCGTCAACAGTGGCATTAAAAGCCTTTCATGCTTTCGCTTGTGGTGGTTCTTCTTACCTTTTGGCTTCCCTTCTCCCCCTCTTGGCTTGGATGTTAGAGGTGGATCCCTCAGTGTCTTCCATTTGGGTCTTCTTGGGTCTATGGATCCTTATCACTTTGTGATGAGAAGTGCAAATTATTTTTATCTGCTTTTGGATTATTTTGTTTGAGACCTATTCATCATTGTTGCCTAAACATTTATTTCTACTTTTCCCTTGTGGTGTCTTGTCCTCCCCATTCGGAGCAACATCACTGAACACCAAAAAATTAGGCCCAACTTTGATGGTTTTTGTTTGGAGATTGAAAAAATCTTTAGGTAAAGCATTTTCTTTGGGCGCAAACACTGGTTACATCGTTATCTTTAGACCAAGGTCCTTTGATGCCCATGCTCACTTCGAATTCTTCTTTTGTCCCACCCTCTCACAACGACTTAAACGAAGTTTGGTCCTAAGGTATGTTGGAGAGTATGCTTGTGTGACACTTAATCCTTAGCCCCAACTTTTGATTCATTAGAAGCTATTTTTGCTTTATAGGCTTTTCACCCCTTAATTTTGCCTTTCCTCTACCCCCATTTTTTGATGGACTTTTAACCCGATGGAGAATTAGAGTTATCCTTGGATTCTTTTAAGTCAACCTTCATGCACATGTCCCATCTTTCCACTAGGGGACCTTTTGGCATGGTTTTTGAACATCTTCAAGATGCTTTTGACCCCAAGGATTCTATCAATGACTTCATTCAACTTCATTAACTAAATTTTCATATTGTCATGGGTTGTTTTCCAAGGTTCATTGCTCACATCCTTGCTGCCATTAGGCTTTTGGCTTTGACCAAGCTTTCGGATGACATCAAACTAATTGTAGTGGACGAGGTCTTCTATTGGTTAATCAACAAAACCTTATATTTTCAGTTCCAATATGCATTTTTTTTTTCATTTGTAGTTTGGCATGGCAATTAGTGGCGGGTGTGAGGCAATGGTGCATAATAGTTAAATTATTTTGAATATCCATCCCGATTGGGTGGTGTTGTAAGTGGATGTGACGAATACATTTGATTCGATTTTACATAAGGCCATTTTCTAAGAGCTTTGTACGACAAGAGGCTAATTTTATTTGTTTTTTTATTTGTTTGTTTTTTTTATGCCCATCAATTGTCTTTGTTCCTTAGTCATCATTTTCATGAAGGAGAATTGTCTCTTATCATTTTGTATGTGAACATGTGTTAGGGTGACCTACTTGCTGAACCTTTTTTTGATCTTGCTCATTTATGTGCCTTGTGATCATCTTTTGTTGTTTTTCCTTCATGTTTTTTCCTTTTGTTGGTAGATGATATTCACATCCTCGAACCCTGCTTCCCTTGTTCTCTTCACTTTTGACCATTTTGCTTTACAACTAACGTCAATGGGTTTGATTATCCAACCCCACAATTGCAAAACTTGGTCCCCTTTCAGCTTGCCCCTTGATTTTTCTCCTCTTCTTGGTTTTTGTTGCCCTCCTAATGCCATTAAGGTTTTAAGGGCCTGTGTCATTCTCTTTTTCCTTTTTGCAAGATGCATTGGATGAAAATGTTTGTTATGCAAATGTGTTTCTTAGGTTGGGAGATGTCCAATTTGCTTATAAGATCCTTTCTTGATGTTTCGTACAGAAACCCTTTTATTTGCTTTGTGCTTTCATGCCCCCCCCCCCCCCCCCCCCCCAAGTTTTTGACATCAACTTACTTCCTTGAATTTGACATTCATGAAGGTTTTCAAAAGGCTTTTAGGCCTAGGTTCTTTAAAATGTTCAAAGGCCTCTTTGATGCATTGGTAAGTTTCACTCCCCATTTTTAGTGGAGGGATAGGCCTCATTTTTGTAGAGATGACATCGTTGATGGTTTACTTGGGGAGTTGGGCATTTGTAGCACTTGTCATTACTTTTACATTCTTATTGGATTCACATCCATTCCTATTGGAGGCTATTGGGGTGAACAATTTAAGTTTGCTCCCTTTCAGGCGCACTTGAAGTTGTCTCAAAAGCTTTTTCTTTTAGTTACGACAGCATGTTTACCCCTTTTCGAACAACTTGTAAAAAGGGGAATAAATCAACTTTCAAAAAGATTGCTTGATCATTACTTTTCCAACATCATTTTTAACATGTCATCGGACTCACATTGGACAAGCTTGAAATCCTATGCAAGGCCCAACGCAAAAACTTAGCTATATGCTTGTTGTGTCATATCATGCTTTTTACATTGCAAACCAAGTTAGACCTCCCTCATCCTTTGGCTCTTGGTTTAACACATTACATCTATGGCCAGGCATTAAACCCCATAGGGATCCACCTCCTCTATTGCGCCCATGATAAGGAGAAGATTGCATCCCACGATGCTATTTAAAATGCTTTTATGTCCATTATAAGAAATTCAAAGTTTCATGTTTTGCAAGAATAAACCCACATTTTTCCATCGCCTTTCTTTTAGTTTTCTTATCAACAAGTCAACATTGTTATGTCGGTTGATGACATTCACACATTGGTCAATGTTACCATTACTAATCTCATTTGAACAGACTTGATATCATGGGTGACCCTTTCTTGTGGGGTGGTCAGGATAATGTTGACTCAAGTGAAGAAAGGACTTTATTACGACCATTACCCCCACAAACAAGTTTTTTTCTCTTGCCATAAAAAAGTTTTGGGTGTCGGTCTTCCCCAACAATTCAATAGTTTTTTTCATCAATGTGCAAACATGACAAGGACAACAAAAAGGCATCGAAAATTCCTCCTTTATTGATGTTGCATTCAGAATGTTGATGGCTGAATTGAAGGCATAGGCCACCTCCATGTCAAGGTAGGCTGTTATTGCAAGGAGAGTTCTTGTATGCTTGGAGTTATATCAAGTTCACCTCCCCTTTCTTTAGACGATATGCTCCAAGCTACTGGTGGAGGTTAGGTTTTGATACTTAGTGGTTCCTTGGCTCGTTGTGGCCCACCTCTTTTGGGCTGTTTGCTTGCCTCAACTTTGGTCCTTGCACCTTGGTTTTATTTTCCTTCCCTTTCTTGGGTGGTTTCCTTTTGGGAAGTTTGGCAGGGTTTTTCATCAATTGACGTTCATGGTTTAGGGTTTAGGGTTGTAGCCAAATTTAGCTAAATCTTCTTCTTCCCATGGCTGATGGCGACTTTGACTACATCATAAAATTGACCACATGCTTCATAGCCGTTGGACTGCCTTGCGCTCCCAAGCGAACATTTTTTCTTCTGTGCATGCGTGCAGGCAGCAGGCTTTGCGTGTGCCCTAGACTGCAGATCGTGAGCTTTGCCTAGAAAGTAGCTTGATTTTTCTCCTCCTCATCAGTTTTCCTTTTTTTCTTCTGGAACTCAGTCTCTAGTACCCTCTGGTTTTGAAGGTGTCAGTCAGTTCCCGCGAGAGAGATCGGATTGTGTTCGTGGAAGATCAGTTTCGAGCACACCATCTGATTGTTGTCCGTCCCCTGGATACATACAGTAGTACCCTTAAGCAAGCACTCAAGAGGAGGTCTGTGAGGAGGAGCACAATTTTTGTTGCTTGTGTTGCATGATGGAAACTGTATTATCTGCCGCAAGTTCTGCAGTCGCCATTCGCCCCCCTGTTGCATCATCGTCGTTGTCCTCATCATCATCATCATCTGCCCCCGCCGTCTGTGGAGCTGCTTCCCTCTCCTCCTCAATGGCCTTGTCAAGTCCCTTTCTCGGAAGCCCAATGCCATGGGCGAGGACGGGGATGAAAGCCTCGTACAGAAAAGTTAGCCAGATCTTCTTGTTCGCACCCAGGGCCACGGATGTTTCGAAACTGACGACGAAGACGACGACTTCGTCAGTGGCACCGTACGCCAGCTACGCAGTGCCGCTGGAATCGTCCAAAGAGTCGTCATTCATTACTCGCCCGCTGTATGAGATTCTCCGTGACATGAATAAGCGCGTCCCGGATAAGGTTTTGAAGGTGAAGAACGACAACGGCGTCAGCCTCAAGTACATCCCTTGGTAATAATCCCTTGCCCGTCATAAACCAATTTGTACATAGAAATTCTTTCGGAGTTCTGATGGGAAAAGTCTTTGCCTACCTTTGCAATGTGATCCACCTCAGTTGCTAAAATATTTTGTTGTATCAGGTAGCGCCATTGTCATCCTTGCAATAAGGCATATGAGGTCCGGATGCCTGTTGCACTTGTGATAAGTGTCACAGACAGCAGGATGAAAAATGGAGAGAACATCCTGCACATGTGACATGCTATCTTGAACTAGGGCACTTACGAGATATGTCCTAAGTGGGAAATGTTTAACTGGGGAATGCTAGGGAATGTTATCCAGAGCTTTAAAGAACCTGCCTTTAATGATTCTTCTTCCTGCTGCTGCAGGTACCATGCAAATCGGATGCTCAGTTTTTATGCACCAGGTTCAGTGTTTTCCTTACTTCTACAAACGATTTTCTTACATGTGATCTCTTTGATTTGTGGGAGGGACCCTGGATGTGTAGAAGAAGACCATTGTGTTACTTTGTGACCCTGTCTGCCTCCTTTGTGAATTTGCTGAGTGTCACTAGTTTGTATGTATGAGTTTCAGGCCAGTATGAGTTGTTGTATGTATCACATTATTATTGAGGCAGAAGCTCCTGAAAATGTTGTGCATGAGCTTCCTTGGCAGTTTGGATGCATGTTATGGCGTCCAAAGTAAGATATAGAAGCAGACAACTTGCAGAGTTCCCAGCTTTAGAATTGTTGGAGTTCTTCAAACTGAAAGTACTCAATGTCATTTTGCAAGTTTGTGAGTTACACAGCCAACATGTGATGAGTTTTTTCCAGCCTTTTCCTGGATGGCAGGCTGAGTATCACACTGAATGTTTGATGATGAGCCCACATTACAGTTTATGAAGCTCATGTTATCATGACCATTTTCAAGGAATATGACCTTTCTTGAAAGTCTGGTTGTGACTGAAAGTCTTTACAGGGAAATCCTGCAATTTACCCAAATTGAACACTGTGATCACTTGTATATCTTATATGTGCCCATTCTGAGATTGTTGGCTACACCTTGAGGTGTCCTAGAAAATTTTCTGAATTGAGACTCAATTAGTTGGCTAACTTCAGTGCTATTTTTCGTGTCTGGATCCAAAACTTCTTTGCTATTGGGCATACCAGATGTAAAAACATGGAGTGAAGTTGTGTACCTATATTGTGCAATTGAGATTTCCAATGAGGTTCATGAAATTGGTACAGGTTGGAGTGGAGAAATCCGGAGCATTACCTTTGCAGCAGATAGCTCAACTGTGTCTGTTGTTTACCGAGTCACAATTCGTGGGTCTGATGGCGAGGTACTTCTACCTGTTTATGTGTGTTGTGTCATATAGTTGTTCTAATTGCATGCCATTATAACATAGTGGAGATAGGTAGTGGCCATTACTGCCAGTAGTAACCAAACAGAATCATGTAAGTATAGCTGAAATGGAGGGGTGTATATCACAAATCTTATCTGGGTAATTAAGAGGCCAACTGCAGAAGAGGATGCTGGGGATCAAAACAGTGTTGAACTTGGACCAGCAAAGATTAAGACGAGAATGCAACTGATTTCTATATCTTGCAATGGATGGAATTGGAAGCAAGCAATTTGTTACACTTTTAAGGACATTAAAGTAAACAGGAATTGAGGAAGGAAGAGTGCAAGAATGTGGGGAGAATTGGCCACTAGTCAAATGGCCATGGAAAACTGAAGACTAAGAAAATTGAAACTTGTTTCAGGAAGAATGATAGAGGCAAAAAGAGCATGTTTAGGATTTGAGGAGTTCGTCTAGGAAGTCGTTTCATGTTCCAGATGCCTCTTGTTACACTAGTTGGGCACCCCCAGATGCATTTCCTACCTTCATAATCCAAGCATATTGGGTTCCTTGAATGGTAGCAGGGTGTTACTTGGACATAATCAGACAACAGTACTTACAAATGGAAATCATGCATGGACTTCAGATTTGACGAACTTGACATGATTGTACCTATAGCTTCAATCTATTGTCTATGCAATGCACTTGACACTGCAAATATACTATCTCTTGTAACTGATGGTTTCATGTCTCTGAGTCCAAACTTCCTGAATTGTGCAGGCTTGGAGAGAATCATCAGGGACAGCATCAGTAAGTGACACTCAATTTGGAGATCCTGTGCAAAAGGCTGAAGGGATGGCTTTTCGCCGTGCTTGTGCACGTTTTGGGCTAGGGTTATACCTCTACCATGAAGAGGAGGTTCTGTAGTCAGGCCTTCATCAGTTCAGAATTAGCTTGAAGCATTGAGGTTGATGAAGCTCTATCAAGTAGTCATCTTGTGCAGATGGTCTTACAGGCCTGGCTGGTGAGGGTGCAAGAATCTTCTATATGTGTGCTGATCTAAGTGCAGGGGATTGTCAACTTAATTGAGACTTTCCTGGAATCTGTACTGGATTCACTTGGCTTTAGGGAAGTTCTCTTAGCTCTATCTGGTTCTATTGGGTCACTAGAACGGCAAATGATTTCTCTCCATTTGAACACATGGGTAAAGTGTTCATAATGTATGCCTGTGTGGTCACTATGAGGTGGTCATCTTGTGCAGATGGTCTCACAGGCCTTGTTGGTGAGGGCGCTAGAATCTTCTATGTGTGCTGATCTAAGTGCGCAGGGGATTATCAACTTTTAATCAAGACTTTCTTGGCATCTGTACCGGATTCACTTATTTTTAGGGAGGTTCTCTTAGCTCTATCTGGTTCTATTGGGTCACTAGAAAGGGAAATAACTTCTCTCTGTTTGAACAGATGGGTAACTCATTCATATATATTCATACATGAATTTCCCTTTCCTTCTTTTGTTTATGTATTTATTTCTTTTGCCTTCACTTGACTAATCTGCTCTAGTCTGCCAGTAAAATAAGCTTGATTGAGTCAGTGCCAGATTGAACTTGATGCACCTATTTAGTGTCTGGTATGGTACTCAGTAGTATTATTGGGCAGTTATTTGATGTTTTATTAACCTTTATGTGGCTAATGTTACAGTTTTTTCAAAATTTGGAAATTAAATGACATTAGTTTCTGTTTTTTAAAAAATTTCTGGAATCAGAGAACCTTGGTCTCAGATTTTTGAAAATATTCAGAATCGAAGGACCTCTGGTCAAATGCCCTTGCAGGGTCTGCAGTTTTCATGAAATAACAACCGAAGGACCAGCAGTTTTGTAAAAGGTTATTTCACCAGTTCTTAGAATTGTTTTGAGAACTCCAGTGATATATTCGAATTGATTTTTCAATCTGTTGAGAACCCGTCAATTAACATAAACTAGCTCTTTGGTTTTAAGAGAACCATGATTGTGTATTTTAAAGAGCTGCTCTGATAACCACTGGTTATTTGGTACCATTTCTGACGACTTCCCAACACTGGTACTTACACCAACCACACTATTAGATGATGATGATGCTCTACCCAAACCATGCCGGTAACTGAGGATCCATATCTTTCACCACTTCTAGTTCCATGCTCTCGTGCAAACTGGGTAGCAGGGGTAAAGATGATCTCTGGGTCATAACAATGTAACCCTCCAAGTAAGCAACTTGCATAAATTCAAGCAACCTTCTCTCTTTAATACATTTTGAGTATGGTATTATCAACATTCTTTAAAGATTTCTAGTACCAAGCCAAGTTGTTTACTTTCTGAAGTCTCTACTCTACAAAACATTCTGAGTGTGGTATTGTGAAATTTCTTCAGTGATTTCAGCTCTGTGTGTTCCATCACTTGTATCGACTATGCAAAATCATGACAGAACCTGTTGACAACTTTTCAATAAGAGAAAATCACAATGGAACCTACTAATGACTTTTCAATAGATTCTCTTCCATCATAGATGGATTGGTGAAAGCTTGGGGAAACATAATTTGACTACAAAAACGTCAGTACAGCACACATGGTTGTAAAGACTAATCTAAATCAAAGACTTCAGCACAAATAGAATCAAATGAAAGTCCTACTGCTATACAATTGACCTTTATGAATCACCTGTGTCCAGAGTTTTTGTACATCTTTGGATCAATGTCAATGAATAACAGCAAATGAAATATGAAGAAGAGGATCGGTGGTATTCAATGACATCACAGATCCCCAAGAAATTGTAGACAATTACAGCAATACCAAAACTTGCTTCTGCTGCTAAATGTCCTTGAGCCAACCCTCAACTCTCATCAAGGGAGCACAGTTACTCTCATGACATATAAATGATGCTCTGCCTGTGCATGGGTCTGCACCTACTTCAACTCAGACTGCACATGGACCAATTCATAGCAATGAAAGTGTAGAAGCAAAAGACATTTCCACAATCTCAATATGACAAGCACATGCACCAATGCAAAGGTTATCTTAACAAAATTTGGTAAACATGAAAGCACTTAGTGATGGAGATTATTGGGACCAGAAGGCTTTGGAGTCCCACCTAACTACTCAAGTAGTCTTTCTGGCAGTCTGGATTCAGCTTTAGAATCACAAAGCCTTCAAGAACTGATGATAATGGAATGTACCTGTCAGCAACACACATCCATGGCTCCCACTACAATCAATGGTTAACACTTCAAATTCCTCTTGTGCAGAAATGACTTGAATTGAAGAAAAGAGATGCAAGAATTGGGCACAGGGAAGATCCAGAACTGAAAGTTGAAGAGGAATGTATGAGCACCCATGTGCCTCAGAGTGGAGGAAGATTAAATCATAATATATATGAATAAACTGCAATCGAGATTGCAAGAGATGTACAAACAAGACATGACAGGTGTACAGATTTCAGTTTCAACTGTTTTAGAAATGCCCCTCCGTGGTGTTCAATGGATAAGAGAAAAATCCAAAGGCCAGGCTTCTTGCAAATGGTTTGAGAGAAGAGTAAGAGTATCAGCATCGCCAAGTCAACGAAATACAGAACATAGTGGTATTTGCCAAGAATGATAGATTTCAAATCTAAGCTCCCATGCAAAAATGACATTGTCCTGTGAGTGCCACACTGCAACCCCACAGGCTATAGATGCCGAATGACCATATGTAAGTCAAAAAGAAATTGTAGCATCATCAATAAGTGTCATTGTCAATTGTAGCAAAATACAATAATGTATAGTTTGGACATACTTGGACAGCAAGAAGTGGTCTGAATGATAAAGGATTAAGTGTCAACAATCCCTTCCCCATGTGCACAAGCCCCTGTGCAATATTTACCTGCAATGATGCAGAAGGGTTTGCATTCAGGGACAGGAATAAGGGTTTACACATGCAAATGAGAATTTACCAATTGAGAAATAACAAGTAAAGCCAGGGCAACTAGGATAAGGGCAGTACACAGAAAAGAAGGCTCAGGTCTTTTCTAGTAGTAGCTAGGCAGATTGCAAAACTTGCCCACAAAATATGGGCATTGTTAGTCCCAGCTCCTATTAGGCCCAGAGATACAGTAGCTGCCTGAATGAAACAACTGACAGGAAATGCAGTTGCAAACATGCAGAGTCATCCTAATCCAGCATCACCCTTAGAGTATAGTTCTTGCAAGCTCTATAACCTCAAATATGCAGCTTACTTGGAGCACAAAGGGGGTGTGGATGATGATGCCATAAGCAAACATTGAATAAAGCTGCAGCAACAGAAAAAGAGTAGGAAATTGCCACATCAACATATTGAAGCTATCTGAACATACCATGGCCACCTTGGAGTCAGTTTCGTGGCTAAGTCAACTCAGTGTATCCATCTCTATTGCCCGATTCACCAACCAAATATGAAGTAGGAGCCTTGACCGGAAAGTCACCAGGATGATACGAGCATGCCAACATAGTTCTTTCCCCACTATGTACATATATGTCTGCTGAAAACTATTTCCCAAGCATGAATTCTTACATCCACTTGAGGAGGCAGAAAGAGGACTACTTCACTAAAGCTTGGCCACTAAAAGAGTAGTGAAGCTACAGAGATAATTGGCAAACCTTACCTTGGGATTTGAAATTGGAAGAATGCCCAGAGCAAGTGGTACTGCCCAGCAAGTATTCTGCTCTCCATAGTGTAAAAGATGCTTCAAGGACCGGATGGCCATGTCTAATCCAAGCTCTTTGGTCATAGCAACCAGTGCTATGCCCAGTAATGCAGGTGCCTGGTGGCTATCTGCCTTCTCAAAAGCTTAGCAATGCTTGCACCTATCACACAGCACAAGAAGTTAGAAAGCTTTAGGCCCACTCTTACTCTGTCTCTCTTTCCCTCTCAATTAATGGCTTCAATGAAAGGTTATGAGCTTCCTTGTATAAACTATCTAAGACAGCCAACAAGTTGATGCTCCACAAATTACAGAAAGACCTTCAAGTTGCATAAGAAGTCCTAAAACTTCATCATACATTATTCATGCCCTCATCAACTACAGGTATTTCTGGTTTTGCCTCATTTGGTACAATGAACATTCCAGCTGTCAACTGGAAATTTCAGTTCCTTTCCTGCATAGTTCATGTCTTTGTCAAAACCACCTCTTCAAGACTCCAGATTAAGTACATCCTGCTGACTCTTAAAATGGTTATAGTCATAACATCTATGCTCTGCAAGACAGAAACACAAAAAAAAGTTACCTCGAGCACATTTCCTGTGCCTGCAAAGGCAGATGAATCCAGTGTGACCTGGCAATACTTTGAGATCTTTTCATTCAATGTCTCAGCCACCTCCATGGTTGCTTCCACATAATACTGCAGCCCTTCTCATAACAGTTTATCAGTTCAAAGCTTCACTCTCTACACTGTTTTTTGCACATTTACCTGCAATGAAGCCATTCTCAATAGACATCTCTGTAAAATAGTGTGCCTAAATATGACAGGATGGTCAGGCCAGGTTTTGACCATGAGCTTTCTAGTTGTGCAAATACAACCTTACTAGATAAAAGTACTCCACCGAAAAGGAACAGAAAAGGGCCCACATTACCTGCTTGCCAAGGTAGAGAAGACCAAGACCAAGACCAAGACCAAGGCAAAGGAAGCAAGCCAGGGGTTCACCGAGTTCTGTCTCAGTGTTTTCCATCGAGGAAAGAACAATTGATTGCACCACATCTTCATTACAGGAGCCCACATAGACAAGACCCAAGTGTCATGGCAGCAAAGCCAGCCACTTCAATCCCCACCTTGGAGTCTTGCACTATTGGTGTCAGCACCTCCAGCACCTGCCCTCAATTCACCAGCCAATCTATAAGATTCACTGAGTGAACCACAAGACAATGTGTGCAGTGACCCTGGAAACAATGATGTTTACCACACCTGACAACAGTATCTTATTCCTAGGACTTTGCATCATGGCATTCCTGACAAACCCCAGCAGGCAAATACTGGATCTTGTTTAGTGTCGACCGCATAAGGAATGGGCACCAGTGACAATCAAAGGTGAAGGGTATTCCATACATGATAGCTCAAACTACCCTCAGTGGTTGCCTCAACACTCAACACAACATAAAATCTTCAAAGATTTCCCTCACCTCACCAAGAATATTGATATAAATCTGACCTCCTCTTTTTTGAGTGTCAGGAAATGCCAACCCCAGGCCCATGATTACACCAATTCAGATTGTGGGGTCCTCCTTGTTGACAGAATCAAATAACAGTGCACATACCTGCATCCCAACAAAGTGGCTCAGGCTTTCAAGTGCATAAAAGACACCATTTCCCAATACTGTTTGAACTACCAAAACTTTGTGTGGTTACCCAAAGTTTGCTTTTCAAATGAAAGGCAGCAATTGAGCCTGCTAGTACAACATAAATATTAAGGGACTGTGCACAGATTGCTGTAGTATCTAGCATTGTAGGAGTGAGTATGCACTGGGTTGCACTCCTTGTGAACCCGACAATTTACAATGTCATTGGCAAGGAGGGCCCCTGCAATCACATGGTTGTCATTGCTGTACAGTACTTGTCAACTATTGTTAAAGTTGAACAAGGAACTAGCAGAGAATGAGGAGCAATGAGAACTTCTTCAGGAGCTGATTAGTAACAGCAAACTGAATGAGGGCTACCTTACACTTGCTCGTGACCTCAATGTCATGGAACCCAAGACACCGGATGATATCTACAAGTTATATTGGCTCAAATCTGTCCTTGTCCAGCAACTTCTTGGGAAGTCTTGTGCAGGTGAGTTGGTTGGCATCTGCAGGGGCAATGAGTGTCTGTGCAGATGGAATGGTGCTCAAGGTCTCACATCATTTGTCATTTAGCCTCCTATCTGACACCTTCTCAGAGTTGGCTTCAGAATATGTTATTTTCATTTCTGGGCCGCTTAGGGATCTGTATTATGGATATATGTTCTTGGGGTTGTTGTGCAGGCACACCTGGTAGATGGATGCACAAGTGCAGGTTCAATTTGTAGATTCTGCCAGGCAAAATTTGGCTGCCACTTTTGTCAATGCATTCGTCAATGCAGGTAACATTCCTGTTTATTTCACGATGTTCCTGTTCTTTCGGTACCAGTTTAACTGGGTTGTTGAGGAGTTCAGTCCAACTCTCTATTGTGCTTTGCCCTTCTTGATCTTTCTTCGCCTGCCAGTAAGTTGTGAGCTCCTAACTGGACCAGCGTGGTCATGCACCATGGTAGTGTAGTTGTACTTCCATCATTGCTGACATGATGACTGAGTCTTGCTGTGGCTCCAGAAATGAAACAGAAACTCAGGGCACAGTTTTTGGTATAATTGTTTGCCCGAGTAATGTGGTATTTGAAGAGATATTTTTGATTGTTGCTTCCCTTGAAGTAAATTTGCCTTATTGTTGGGTCTATGTAACCATTAGTTCTGGAATATTGTCTGACTAGCCAATTTTTCTAAGCAGTGGTTGTTTGGTGCAGCTTCATTTAATTTAGTCTCCAGGCATGTCTCGTGGCACTTTGGAGAGCTTCTCTGATGTATTTTATTCTCTGATAGATTCCATCCTGTCCAGGAAATGTCTGGATCATTCAAGGCAGGTCTTGTCTAACAGTTCTCTCACATATTTGCAGGACAAGTTGATGACTGTTCCATCAACGGAATCAGCAACTGTTAGCACCTCTGTCAGCTGGCTCTTTGAGAACAAGGAGCATGGGAAGGCAAGTGCTGCAGCTAGCAAGTTTCTGGCACCCTATCTTCTATCTGTCTATAACAACTCATGGAAAATATTGTCTTAAATGGCCAGTCTTCAGTTCTAGTATTCTGTCATCTATGATATGTCATTTGTGGAGCAAAAGCAGTTTCATCTTTTCTGGCACCTCCCATTGATCTAACTGGTGGCCGGCTTTGCTTTTGCTCAGGGGCTCATTGTGTTATGAGATGTATAGGCTCAAATCATGCAGGGTGGTGTCATGGTAATAGGTGCCTCTAGCAGCGGTTTTAGTGCTGAACTAAACCATAACATGACCTCAGGTTCAGCAACTCACAAAGCAAACGCCATTGAATGAAGTGAGAACTTGCAGGACACCTGCAATCAATTTCCAAATCCACAAGGCCCCTGCTCTTTCAATACCTGTGTATTGTCCATTTGCAAAGTGACACACACGCAAGGCATCAGGATACTGCTCAAACTGGCAATATAGTTGGTATGCAATGTCCAGCATCAATGTATCATCAGGTTCTCGAACATAAGCTGCATCAACAGTCACATCCAATCCTGTCTTAATTAACTTCACAATCATATAGCCACATTCAGCAACAAACTTTGTTACAATGCCAGACAAATGAAGGAGTGTGCTTGTAATTGCCCTTCTCAATGCGCTTTATCCACAGCTCCAGGTTCTCAACCTAAATGACAAAAATGCAACTAGAAAAAAATATCACTCGTACTCAAAATCTCCACATGATCATATCAACTGTTGCTAGAGCACACACACATAGAGCCATGGCAGAAGATGGATCTAACCGAGACAGGCATATGAATACTAATGAATATCTAAGCATCATCATCTTCAGACAGTACTAATATATGAGAACCAGAACACGAAAATATGAAGATAACCGTGCCTTGATCCATTCCCTAAGGACCAGTTTTTTTTTAAATCTTAAAACCCAGAACAATCTATTGCCATATCATTTGTCCCAATTGAAATTGATTTGATCTTTTGGAATTGTCAAAAACTAAAATTTAACAAACAATCAGTTGACAATTTGGTAGGAACTTTTGATGATTCACATCAAAATGCTTCAAATAGACTGACTATAAATTGAATGTCTTACAAGTCCATTTTGTAGCCCTTGGAAAATAATTTCCAATGTCATTTTAATCACCTCAATCAAAATTCATCTACCTTCTAAACTTGTTTTTAAAAAAAAGTAAAGTTCAACAAAATAATTCAATACAATTTGATCAACATTTCAGGAAGTATTTTCAGTAATCATTTTTTATCATTTGTGATTACTTTCAAAAGAAATTTTTGGTAGTATTTTTACTATTTATGGTAGATATTATATATATATATATATATCTGGACATTTTTAATTACTATTTTAATTGCTGCTCTAAAATACTAATTAAAAATGCCCATTTAACAATGAGATTTGCTATTATTTCAAATTTACTTTCACCTTTTTTTTGGGAGCCTACCAAGGTAATCAAATTTTATATTTTTAACTTGTTTGCACTTATATGAGAATGTCTCTTCATATGTATCATTTTTTGAAAGTTTAAACCATCAATGAATGTCACCAACAACCCACCATGCATGAAAACAAAGCTTTTTCTTTGGATGTTTTGGCCTTGTATAGTTCCAAGGGTTCCAAATGTTAGAATTATGTATTTAATTCTTAGGTCATGAATTGGTGCAACCGTTAAGGGATAAAAATTTTGCAACTCTCTTGAAAAGGTATGACCTAGTGAGTGAGCTCAAGGGTGAAACACATTTAAAGTTTCTATGGTTAGGAAGAAAGTTTACTTCTTTGTACCATACATTGTCATGCAATATAATTTTGTATTATTATATCATATCAAAGCATGTGGTTGCATGAATAAACAATTCATGAATTTAAAATAGATTATTTTCAATATTAAAGATTTAAATGTAGGCTTTCAAGCATAACTAATAATAATGTTTATCAATTTAATTGCAAATGTGGATTGAAAAAAAAATTTGTCATTGAGTATATTTTGTCCAATGACAAATATTTATCACGGTAATGTATTTTCTTCCCGCAAAGCATGTTTATCAAATTGATAAGTTCAATAATACTAATTATAACACTTGGTCAATTAAAGAACAAATGTTATTGATGAGAAATGAAATTTGGGGATTGGTTGATGGGTCTGAACTAGATCCAAGGGTATCAAATATATAACGTTTTACATATAACTTGGAAGTTGAAAGAATCCAAGGCACAAGTTGACATAATGATCAACAAATATAAATAATAAGATAATTAAACACCTCCAAAGTATGTGGGATACATTAAAAACACAATATGAACGCACAAATATGGCATCTAAGGTTGCCATTCATAAAAGGTTAATCCAACTTACATTCTCATAAATTCAATCACCAATTGAATTTCTAATGGAATGGCAAGGACTTTTAGATGAAACCACAATGGTTAATCTTGTCATTATAGAAGAGCAATAAATAACATTGTTTTTTGTACCATTACCCCCTTCATGGAGGTCGTTTGTATTACACAAGGTAATGTAACAAATCAAACATTATATGGCCTAATTGGTAAAAATTACAATAATCAATAATGAGGAAAACAAACGTTATACAACCATCATATAGTAGGTCATATACTTTATTCGGAAGTCATAAGCCCAAATTTCTAAGGAAGTTCAAACATTATCATACACTTTTTTTTTTCAAACGAATTATAGCCGAACTTCTACTTTTTTAAAATGGCTACTACTACTAGTACAAAGGAAAAAAAGGGGGTCAAATGATGAAAGTTCACCAAAAAGCATATGGCAAGAGATGGGATGGGCCAAAAAGCTCTCCATCAATGGTGCCAATTTGCCCATCTAAACTCTAAACCTTTTAAGGTGACAAGTAACAATGAAAACATCCATTGATCTCGTAGAGAAACCACATCTCCACTAGGCACAATGCCCATTTGCAAAAACTTCATTCTTTTTTGTCATAGAGCTTTTTTGTACAATAATTGCAAGAGGTCACTGACAAGATCTCTTGCTTATTTCCTCTTCTTAATAGATATTACCCTTTAACAATGCCATGTCGTTAGAGAATACGAAGCCCTGTTTGTATTTGTCAAATTAGGGGTTTCATTGTGATTGATATTTCTTCAATGTGCATTGTGCATCAAAGAGTGTAACAAGTAGTTTAACAACCAAATCTCTCAACTTTTGTTGGAGTTTGGAATCAGCATTGAAGTTTTTCTCAAGCTTTCATCAACGAGAGGGACACTTATTGTGCCAAACCCAATGTATTTTTTTTTGTAGTTGTTATGGAATTGAAGCTTCAAGGCAATTGTGTGCTTCATTGTAATGTGTAGGACGGAGGTCCATTGTGAGGCTCATTGTGTGACATTGTGCATAATGCACAATTAATGGTTGTTGGTTAGTGGTTTCAAATATATTTGGTGCAATGTGTTGCTATTCGATAAGATGCACTAGAGGTTCATGTACATCAATCTTATAGAATCCCAAAGACATCCATGAGATTGTTTTTCCATTTCTCCATCAAATTTACATGAAAGATTTCAGGTGAATATTGATTTTGATGGTTTGACCTTCATCAATGTTTTTTTGGGCTTTAATCATGACTGTAAATTTGCTATTGTAGTGAATGGGATCAAAATGTGCCAAATTTTCCAAAGCCATTTTTTTTTTGCAAATTTTTTGAAGTGTTGAAATTCTAGTCCCCCCCCCCCCCTCCCCCCTTTTTCACATGTTGCAATTTGTTTCTTACGCCAATAATTTGTTTTTGTATAAATTATGTGTGAATCAGTATTTTTTTGTAGAATCAAGTCTAGTTAATGTAAGGATAAAGAATCAATATGTGTTGATTTTGCTGAAATTACATTTCATGTGATTTTCTTGAAGGGTTAACATTCTAGACCCCCCCCCCCCCCCCCCACCCCATTTTTTTCATATGTTGTTGCATGCAACCTACTTTTTGTTTTTGTATGTTAATAATTTGAATCTTCATTGTTTTGCATAATTGAGTTTTGTTTGTATAAGCATGGGAAGATTTGGCATGTGTTGATATGTTGAAGTTATGTTTTGTGCACCTTGAAGGATTATCATTTTGGAACTCCCCCCCTTGTCACATACTACAACCTATTTCCTAGTTTCTCAAGTGTAAAAACCATTCTTCTAATGTTCATCCTCATAAAGTATTATTTGTGTTTTAAAGGTTTAGGTGAAAGCACATTACAATGGCCAAAAAATGTTGTCACAAATACTATTTTTCAAAACTATGCAACTTTCAACTTCCACCAAGCCAATATTAAAAGAGGTTTTCATAAAATATACTCAAAATAAGGTAGTTCAATAATAAATAACATAATTGTCAAAAAAACACTACATTTTTTGTTTAATATTAAATGATTAAAAAAATTTGAGAATTTATTGTTGTCGTGATAAATTGCAAAATGTAAATACACTCTTAAAATGATTTAAATAATTACAAAATTTTGTGAAATACTTATTCATATATTGAATTTCAATTGATTGTACCATTTCAATTGAAAAGTTTGACTCATGTGATTTCATAAAAAAACATTTAAACAAGTTTTTCATTCAAATGAACATAAGTGTGTTGAAAAAAATATTTTGTTGAAAAATTACTTTC
>Ga0116231_10002968_pt1 | contig 35451 bp, 25 predicted proteins | sample S1TSphgellanicum_2_FD_89695 | JGI IMG/M metagenome (GOLD analysis project Ga0116231, IMG submission 89695) | Host-associated microbial communities from peat moss isolated from Minnesota, USA - S1T2_Fd - Sphagnum magellanicum MG | ecosystem: Host-associated > Plants > Peat moss > Unclassified...
ACTTGACTCACCACAGCCCGGACTCGGGGGAAGCCACCACCTTCCCCCATATAGTATTCTTTGCAGCTCTCCACCGCACTTGCATCCAAATGGCTCTTTTTCCCGGGACTCCCAAAGTGTAGTCCCAAAACTATCCCGGTTTGGACTCCCGAAACTTTGGGCGTTCATAATTTTTCACCCCAAGCTCGGATTGGGACGAGGTCTAAACCAAAGTTGTAGCTCTCCTCAAGAAATTTCCAACGGTGTGTCGCACTTCACCTGCATGCACCTGATTCGGGTCGATTCTTGACTTTTAGTGGTCGGGAGTCAAATTGCCAGTTTGATTCCCGGCCTTTCTTTCGACCATAACTTGTGCTGTAGATGTCCAAATGGCTCATGCGAGGCCATTTTGGACATTTAAACTTCAAGACCTTTTCAACAATATAAAGAACGCCTCAATGCAAGGTGTTTTGACCCTTGCAATCGCACTCTGAGTTATCAAGAGTTCCGGAGGACTCCCAAGTCCCATTTTCGAGAGTGTTAGTGGCGACCTCACATTTCCCTCAAAGTGGGGTTGCGACACTATGTTTGCCCATGGTTTGTCCGTGCACCAAAAATGTTCCAGCTATGCATTAACAAACTTGTTATTTAGTTTGTGTAGGTCCGCATGAGTAATTGAATTGCTTATCAATCTTCCTAGTCCTCATCCCAGAGCTTTAACACGCCCCTTTACCTCTGAAGTGTTGTGAGCTAGGGAACGTGCCCCGACTCCTTACTCTTTCATTGTTTTCACCTTAGACTTACATTTGAATTTATCAAAGAAGTTGGGAACGCATCAATGTATATAGGTGAATATGTGATTATTTAGTCATATGTGGGCAAAAGTTTGTTCATGCATTTTCAAGTTTACAAGGGATTTTGTTTTGGGTGTTTTTGACCCCTCAAACTTTGAATGGCCATATTTTTATTAATTCTTGACCTTTATTAGCAATTCAAATAACCATGGATGTGTTTGAAGGATTTCTACAACTTCTATTTGTAGCCTAAAGACAATGCACCACAATAAATGTGAGACCTTTAATGCACTAACCATATGGATAGTAATGTAGTTATTTTAATTCATGTTTTTAATTTTTACTTATTAGCAACTTACAACTTTAGCTATTTTTAATTTTTGAGTCACTTACTTTAAATGGTCAATAAAAACAACCATGCTATAAAGTGTAATTGTTTTGTTTTAAAAGGGTGAATTATTAGCCCATAAATTTTCTCCCAATGTAAATTATAGGCATAATTTTATTAGTTTTAAAAGTGGGCATGTTATAAAATGAAATGCACCCCTCACAAATTGGGGGATTATTTGAATTTCAAGTGCAAATTATTTCATTCTATGATGGAATTTTTTGTTTTTCAAGTGAGGTTCTTCCATTTTACTTTTATTTGTTGTATCACATATGATGAACCATGTCTATTTGAAATAGAAAGAAAATTTCCAATAGTGTGCTTATAAGCACTACATAAGAATGTGGTTTTTTAAAAGGTCCAACTTAATTAAGATGTTCACATTGACCAAGGGGGATGACCATTTTGATTAATTGTTTGGGGCATGAAAGACATGAAATACTTTTGATTGAAACAATTGACTAGAATCACCATTTTGACCATGTGACAAATCAAACATCTAGTCGAAAGGGATAAAGGTCCATTAAGATGACCAATGTCTAATCAAATTGACCATATTCAATGGTTAGGGCTTAATTAAATTGACCATTTTGATTTGACACTTAATCAAATCAACCATACTAATTTGGTTACTTAAACTATAAGTTTGTTTGGCCTAAGGTATATACTTAACCTAACTTCACAACTAGGTTAGGTTAAACATATTACATTTAATAGGTACTTGTAAGGCTTAATAGACTATTTACATATTACCTTTGGTCACGTGTAGGTATCTAAACTCAATACATTAATTAGATTGTGTTTAATAATTATTATTTACTACTTGATAATTTAATATCAATTAATAAATTAATCACAAATCAAATGTTAATTAATAGTAAATAATTAATTAGTAATCAATAATTTAAAAATGAATTAAAAAAGAATATTTAGTCATTAATATTAAATAATCCATTATCAATAATTAATATTATATAATCAATCATGTATAATTATTAACATTTATTAAAATTCTTAAATTAAGTTAATAGCATGTATGTAGCTTATGAAGCCTAGGTACCTTCATGATATCTAGGTACATGTACCTACTAATAAGTACTTAGGTATAGGGGATAACCTATTACCTAAATAAGTAATGTAAAAAATTTGAAATTCATTGATTGATATTACAATATGTACATCAAAACAAAAAAAATCAATGTAGTTCATTACAATATGTTGACAAAATACTTCATCTTTTGAATTGGTACTATAATGGTAAGGACTTGACTTATCAAAATGGAGGTGAAGAGTTCAACTCTTCACACATGCAACCTTAGTTATTTAGGTTACCCTTGGCCTTAAATGGCCTACATAGGTAAGTGAAATCGCCTAGGCAACGTGGACTACACTTGGTTGCTTAGCCTAAGGGGCCTAAGTTAAATAGAATAGGTAGGTAGGTAAATAATCTTACTATTATTTATTTTTATATTAATTGTCAAGCCATCTAGGTAGTTAAATAAATATTATATTAACTTATTATTATAATATTTTATAATTAATATTACTAGAATATTTAAAATCATATATATAGTCATTGTCAAAATATTATTGATTAGTCAAAAATCTAGTTAAGAAAACTAATAAAAAAACCCAGTTGAAATGGTCAAGTCCAAATCAACTTGTCCAAGATGACACTTTGATCAAGTTGAACATGGGATAATTGGGGTATTTTCTAATCAAATTTTCTAGTTGAAAAAACTACATTTTTTTATAGTGAGGAGTAAAACCCTTGGACAATAAGTTACGATATTTATGAACTTCTTGTTGATTACATGCATGCATAGTGGCCTAAATTATGGCTACTGTGCAATAAGAATCTTGCAACACTTTGAGGCACGACAATCACTTCAAGGCTCAATACAAAAACAATTCATGACTTTACATCCAAAACCATGAAATCAAATGAATTTCAAATGCAAGTTAAAAGAATTGACAAAAAGAATGGAAAGAACAAGTTTTGACACAAGATCATTTCAAATGGCAAGTTGGTTTTGGTTTCTGACATCTTCTTGTTAATTACATGCATAAACATAACCCTAAATTGTGGATGTAGGTGGAAATATAATTTTACAACAATCTAAGGCAAGGAAAAATCATCTCAAAACACAATATACAACTAACAAGTGATCCTTAAGCATGCATATACACATATGAACCCTAAAACATAAATTCACAATGAATTTCAAAAGCAAGTTGAGCCCTAGTGTTGAAAAAATTGAAAAAAAGAATGGAAGGAACAAGCTATGACACAAGATCACTTTGAATTACAAATAATTTCTAAGCAAGCACAAACAAAACTTTAAATTGTGGCTCTAGGTGCAATTAAGATTCTACAACATTTGGATATAAAGAACAATCACTTGAAAAGTCTAAAGTTTAAACATGAATAACAAATATCTATTCAAGCATTCATATATTCATATGAACCTAAACAAGGACCAAACAACAAACCATGAATTCAAGGTGAGATGCAACAATTGAAAAGGAAAAACAAGTGAAAGTAGTCCCACACTTTCATGTTATTGACAGTGTATCATGCATTCAAGCCAAATCACACCCCTATGTAGCCAAATCACGCCCCCACAATTAAATTCCATCCCCACACAACTCTTCAATTCAATTCAAGTAACCCCCAATGTGGGCATTCAATCTCCAATTGATTTCTTGTCCTTTCAAGAATTCAATTGACACTTGCAATAACATTCAAAGAGTGAACGTGGTGGCCATTGAAGAACAGGACACCTCAAAGGGATCTCTTTGGATTCACCACCAAATGGCCATTGCTGAAAGCCGAAATGGAATGACAAAAGCCAAAAGAGAGTGGCAAAGAAGACTTGTGTGGAATCGATAGTTTAAGGTTTAGGGTTTTAGGTATTGGGATAACAGAAAATAGATAGATAGATAGATGAAAATATTTGGATGAAAAAATGAATTAAAATTTAATGAACAACCAACTCGGGTGAAGGTTATTGGTCCCCATCAGGATATAGGTGGGGTATTCAATTTTTTCAAAGTAATACCCTGCCAACAAGGTATTTTTGAGTCTCAAACATCTTAACACTAGGTTGGGTAGGTTTTTGCCCAGATATCAAGACTACCCAGATTCAGCCCCTAGGTTATCTCATACCCAGAACTGGACCCTTACTTATTGATAACTGGGTTGATTTTCAATAACTGGCCAACACTAGTTAGAACCACTGGTTCTGGTTACAGTTAGTAAAAACCAAACTGGAACCAGGTCTGGTTTTTGGAACCAGGTTCTCAGTTTTTAAAAACTGAACCCAATGAGATTTTGGGGTTTTTGAAAAAATGGAGTGAAACCAGGGGGCTAATCAGAGGCTGACTAGCTGTTAATCGACAGTTTTGGCTTGGGTTACCCAGAACTGGGTCTGATTTTAGATCTGGAACTGGATCTTTTTTTTGAAGAATCAGACCTGGAACAAGAGTCATTCCATTTTTCTTGTGGAACCAGACCAGCTCTAATTACTTTTTAAAACTGGAACTGGAGGTTCTTCACAAAAGTTAAAAACCACCCAACACTGGTTTTTAAGTGTAGGGCAAACTGGATCCCTTACACCCAAATGGTCAAACTTGCAGGATGCGGTAAGCCACTTTAATTTGGTGACTATCTCTTCTTCGCCATCTTCATGGAATTTAGTTTTCTCATTTTTAGCTAGTTCCTTGCAATTCTCTGTAGGGTTCCATCCTTGTTCATATTAATTTTAGTGAAGTGACAAAACCCATATGTAGGCAATGAATGAGTAGGGTAAGATCCAACAAGTGGGGAATTCCCAAGATGAGCACACAACCAAGGCTCCTTGAGTGTTACCCAACATAAAGCATTGGTAAAAAATAGTCAGAGCATTTCAAAATACAAAACACATACCCCTTATGCAGAGGAAAAATTTCAGTTGATAACATGCCCTCCAGATACACTAGGAATTATCTGCTGTGCTTTATGACTTCAGACATGTTTACCCTAGGCAAAAATGAGTTAGCAACATTCTGACTAATTATCGCCTTCCATGAAAAAAGTTGACCCTGGATTATTCACATATCAAAAGTGGCAGAGAACTTCATTGTTGGTAAGTCATTCATTGCAAGACTATTTAGAATTGAAATCATCAAGTTGGGAGTTCAAACCAGATCCCATGCATCCACCCCAGTTGGGCTGCATATTTCACCTTCATAAGTTCAGAAATACTGACACCATTGCTATCAACAAGCAAGAAATTGTAGATTGTTCACAACTTGATAGGCTTGTGGCTTACCAAAAATGATCTACCAAAAGATGATAGTTGAGTGTCAGCTAGGATTCACAAATGAAAGAAACAGGCTATATACAGCATATCTTTTTGTATGCACCCTAAACCCTTACATAAAATGTAAGAAACCCATGACAAAGTCTTCAGTGGAATCTACTAAAATCACTTCCAGTTGACAAACACATGTTGCTTTACTGCAACCTTAGTGGAAGGAGATACAAGTTGACTACAGACAAACAAAAGAGAGTTGTACACCAACTTCTGTACTACATGTTTTGGTGAGATGTTTTATTATACAAGCAGGTGAATATAGACTCATTGCTAAACTGCATATCTGTGTGAACGAGTGATGGCAGTCTTCTATGCTCATGAATTTCAAGGTGTATAATGTCATCAAATTTGCTGTATGACCTACAGTTTACTTCTGACTAACTTTGACCAAATTAATGTGAAGCAATTAATTGTTCCTTGGGAGCAAAAGATGGTATGTAACTTGTGGTGAAAGCTGTCATTCTGGCAACAAGTGGCGAAAATGGTGTTCAAGCAAGGGCCTTACCTTCTGATTTAAAGTAAGTGCTCTGAACAAGTCTTGTGATATGCTCTTTATATCATGGTCACTTGACCTGCAACCATCCATCCACAAGCATTAATTTGTCAACATCATGTACAGTGGCAGTAGGAAGTATCCAACAGGAACAGCCGAGTTGGAGTGTATATTCTTTACCTCATGAGTGCCAAAAGTGTGTCCACTGCCCCATCCACTCCTGCGAGCTCAACCTGTGCCTCCGAACTGCAAGACAGGGCCAGCAACGTCAGAGAATGGATTGGGTTTTTTGTATCACAGCCCCTTTTCCCTTTCTGAGGATGAAAGACAGAAGTCTTGATTCGGGTTTTGTCACAGGCCTTTCATCATCCATAGTTCCCATTACTCCATCTAATGAAATAGTTTTTGCCTCCACAAGACAGCAAGGGCCTGATATAAAGACCAAGAGAGGCCCGACTACAAACAGATGACCATCATCAATTCATGCTCTGTATGATGTTACATTGAGATTGATGCCTTGTCCTGCATTGCCCTCTAACATGACTGATGTCATAATTTATTTCAATGACACTAGAATTTGGTGAATGTGTGGTATACTACATGATGATTAACATAATGAAGTACATCTTTTCTCAAGAAACTCATCATAGTTCATGGGGAGGCAAGAATACCTGGAACCACACAACATGCCCAATGCCAGCAATGTGCGGACACAGACCTCAGGGGAAGCATCCTGAATAACACAAGCCAGCTGACTCACTGCCCCCTGATTTCCAGTACTCCACAATCAGAAACTACCCCAGAGTCATGCTTCACTCTTACATGATGACATATTGATTGGTTCCTTGCATGTGAACATTTAAGCCTTGCTAGCAGCATCAGCCATGATATCCAGCTTCTACCTTATACAACTGGTCCCTTGCATACAGAAACAAGTTAAACTTATTGTGTAAGAAGCTCATGAGTATATTTTACAAGCTATAAAGTACCTTCTGCACAATTCTAGAGCGCATGTTTTCATGAGAGGAAAGAGCACACAATGCATCCACAACTTCCTCCTTCACTTGTGCTGCCAAACCCCACCAGGTCCAATAAGAATCAGCCAGAACCAAACTGTTGTGCACAACATGAGTACATATGACATAGCTGAGCAATGCATTCATTGTGGAATAGATGCTGCATTTGAAATTGAAAGTGTGTCACTACAATGGCAAGGATGTTACTGGAATCAAATTGAAACCAGTGAGAAGAAACTGGTACCATCTTTGGCAGAAGTTAGTGCAGAGATAATAGCAGAATCAGCCTCTGCATCCTGTATGGGTCCCAGTCCTTCTTCCCTGCATGCAGTACAACAAATCAAGCTCCATTTTAAGTTTGAAATGTTGAAGATCCATTGCACTTTTTGCAATTGCTGGAGCTATAAAATGCAATAGAACTGGCTTGGTGTCCTCTTCTAAGGTTTCACCCTATGATGACATGGTGGAGGACTCAATGCTTTAAGAATATTAATGCAATGGAGTGGCAGTGTGGTGTACTGCTGAGCAAGGACACTGAGAGCTGCAGCAGCATTTAGTTGCAGGCCTGAATCAACTTGGCTCTCTGGTTCACCTTTCAAGCACCGCACCAACCCTAATGCCTGTTAATCCATTCAAGTGTCAAATGCCTCTCATAAAGCAGAACCTGTTCATCCAATGTCAAAAGACACTACACCTTTAGCAACAACAATTAAGCCTGAAGAAATGGAACCGATCTATGAAAACAAAGCATACCAGAGTCGGAGCCTTTGCAGCTGCCAGATATAGTGACGGATCACAAGTCATGATAGCTGTAAGTGCTGCACATGCATTCCTCTGCAGGAAAATATTCCTCTTAGAAAATGAGATAGTGATAAGCTCAGAAAGTTTGCTAGAGCAGCCATCTACCAAATCCATGTACTACAAACTCTTTACACCCAGTTTTAGAAAGACCCGCACAGGAAGATGCATAAGTAGGAAGACGACAGCATCAAAGGAAATGACATCTGGATAATGTCCAGTGGTTTACCAAAAAGACTGTCTGCTAAAGGCCTCTGTGGTCATAAACCCTACACTCAGTATGAAAAGAGCAGGACAGGAAAAGGCATGAGGGAGTACGAAGGAGATAGAATCAAATGGGCCGACCACCTTTCAGGAGAGGTCACTCTAATGCGGCAAGAGAGAAAGAGATGAAGTACTGCCATGATTACCTAAAACACCAAATAAACTAGCATATAGTTTACATTGACATAGCCACCTCAGTCTGAATCAAAGAGAGGGATGTACCTGCAGATGCACAGACAGAGTGCTATCATGCAAGAAAGGTATAAGCCTTTTTATCTGCAAAACCTCTCAACAGTACCATGGTCTAAGTCCCAAAGAAAATGGATTCTGTATTCCACAGTTGTGTGCTACTGACTTAATTGTGAGCTCAATGACTGATACAACCTTGAAGGCTACATTGCCTACAACACAGTCCTGTTTTTGTTATGCTCCCAAACAATCTAGCATGGCAGATTCGGTGAAAAAGCTCAGTACAATGAAGTCAAAAAGACTCACAGCAGCTGGCAAAAAAGGGGTTGCATCTGGTAAACGAGCCAGCATTACAAGTGCTGCCGCTGCTTTGATTGCCACTACTTGATCCTGTGACACAATGCGAAAACCTGGTCAACCACCTGATAGATTTGTTGGAAACCAGAATCCCAAAGTCTCCTCCTAAGGTACTTAAAACTAATGACACAATTGTGAGAATTAGTTTCCGATACCTGACTCCCCATATGAGGGGTCCTCCAAAATGAACAAACTGTACTGAAAGGACACAAGGTAGTGTGAAGCATTACCACGTACCCCTGACTCCAGATTCTTTATCTCCTTCTGAACCTCCCGCCTCACATCCTTCGCTGCAAAAACCAACAATTCTTCCTCACACAGCTGCTGTTTTAAAAGACCATCCACAAATGCTTCCAGCTACCAAATCCCTAGATATCCGGTGCCACTAATAAACCTGGAATAGATGATGATCCTGTACGAGTACCTCAATGGATTTTAGATCGCTTTTGCAACCCTCTTCAATCCCCTCATTGCAGACACAGGATTCTGTTAGCAGGCTGGCTACTTAATACAGAAATTTACCATGAGAACTGGCATGTTCTATGTAGCAAAGACATCAGTCCAAGTAATGGGCCTGGTCTTATCCATCTTTCCCATAGCAAAGTCCTCCTAAACCCTAAAATTTCTCAAGTAATGGACCTGGACCTCTTCATCTTCCCTTGACAAAGTCCTCCTAAGCCCTAAAACCTCTCACAATCTCTTCCACCAAGATGGTGGCTGCTGGTTCCATTGTGTCCTATCATCTAATCTGCCCTTACAGCGGTGCTCTCACATGCCCTAGAACCTGAATCTGCCGCAGGATAAACAGGAAAACATAAGGGTATTGTGTTTGAGAGCAAATGGGACCTACGCAGGAGGGAGGGGAGAACGGACTGAGGAGGCAGCGCAGCAGGTGAGGAGGGAGATGGACGAGGCGCTGCTGGCACGGGCGCCACAGGCATGGCAGCGGTCATAGCTACTCCTTTGCCACAACTACTCGATCACTGCCCACGCTTGCTTTCTCGTTCTCAAACACAAATGGCCCAGCCAGCCGGATCGAACTTTCTAATGGCGCGGACACACACATGTGCACCCAAACATCACATTGCGATGCCGCAACACAAGACAGTATAGAACACCTTCTTCACCTAAACAGTTCTAATTTATTTCCTAGAACCAGAACCGCAGGTTCTTCATATATATAAAGAACCACCAAAAGCTGATATAGACCTTGTGTACACTATCTAGGCTGCAGTTATTTTATCAAATTAATTTTGCAGTCAAGTTACTTACCCATGTTACATGGCTCCTTCATTTTCATGGTTTACTTAGTCAAGTTCCATATATCCCTATGACAGTGCTCCCTGATTTCTCATGATTTTGTTGTTGGCTCTGTTTGAAATGAGAGGCTAGGCAACAATGCACCTTTCGTTTAATCTCACATTTTTGAGGAATGTTTACCAGGTTTTGTGTACCGTGAACTGCAAGTCCCATTGCTGATTTGAACTTATCACAAGGAGCAGAACTCATATTGCATGAGCCACTTGTTAAGTAGACGTTTTCCATTCTTACTGTTACAGGTTTAAACTTGTCAAAAGGAGCAGAGCCCATAAGGTATGAGTCACTTGTTAAGCAAACCCAAATCTAATTCTCCTGCCCTTGACATCTAAAAGACAGTTGCTTCCTACATCAACCCTTCATATTTTAAGGTGGTCCTACCATTCAATCCCACCCTTGGACTGAAAACTTGAAATGGATTCTTCTTCAAAGAATCTTCTAACTGATTTTTAAAGAAAGAGTTTATAACAAACAATGAGATTGTTTGCTCCCCTTTATAGACTGGAAAAAATTCAGTATAACAGGCTTTAGGAAACAAAAGTGGGGCTATAGGAAAGAACAATAGAGGCAATTCTCTCATCCAATCTTATTGCTGTATCCATCGAGCAGTGAAAAGCTGAAGGGCCTCTCTTAGTGTTTTTGAGTCACTGTGCATTGATTCAGAAAACTGCTCAAGTGCATTTCATACAAGCAACCAAAGTTTCTGAGAGGTCCCATATGACCACCTGCACGAGAACAAGTTTCTGCCATTTTGCTGTCCATTTTGCTGCACTCCCAACTTAAATCCATTGTTATCAACAATGGAGGGGGGTGAATTTACAACCATGCCATACCAATTCCCCAACTACAAAGGTTGCTTTGTATTTACATGACAATCTATGGCTGAGGGGGGTCAATAATGCCACAAGAATACAAAATGACAAGCAGACCAACTATCAGTGTTCTGATTTCACTTTCAGATTTCCATTCGACAGCACGTCTGATGATTGTAGTAGACGTCTTGCCTCCTGCATCAGTACCAACCACACTTGATATCACTACATCAACATCATCCTTGGACATGATTGAAGTACACTGGCAGAACTTTTTCTGACAGTGTAGAGCAGGGAAAAAGCATCCTCGTCACTTCTTAATCTCTGTGAAAATCAGTGATGAAGGTACTTACTGCAGATGACTGGTTCCGAATCCCCCGGTAGGCCTCAATTTCATCTGGAAATGCATCCTCTGCTTCTTCCAACAAATGCTTCCTCAGACCCTGCAAAGACAAACTATCTCTTCTTTTTACAAACAATAACTCTCATGAGCATTGAGAAATCTCCATCCTCACAATTAAGAAAGCCAGAACAAAGGTTAAGGCTTCTCCTTAAATTAGTCAAAGAAAGAGTCAGACAAGAACTTGCAGAACTGGGAAGAAACACAACAGGGAGAAAACTACAACAAAAAAGACAAAACCCATGTGCAGTATGAAGAACAGTGACAGCCTCTCACTTCTTCAGGGACCATCAACAGTAACATGTACAATTAGAAACCTATCTATTGCAACTTCCCCACTGAATTAATCAGCTCCCTAGCATGGGTATGGGCCCATGTATAGAAGTCTAGAAGTGAACTGAAACATATAGCAAAGATATAACCTCTTGGAGATAGCACTCTTGTATATCATCAAGCTCTTCCATGCCCAGAAAACAAGACAAGAAAACTCTGTTGAATAAGTCTCACCTTAAAAGCATCTACTTTTCCCCTGCTGACTTGGTTGCGCTGAACACAACTATTTAGTAGATTCCTTGTGTATTCATCAGGATTTCGGCCTTCATCTATGAAGCTGTTCCAATAGACAACATGAAGAATCAGCAGTTTATTCTCCAGGAACGACAAACTTATCAAACACTGATCATCATTGAAAGATGAAATGAGAGATCCAAAACAGACCTGACAAGATGTAGAGGCTTTTCATGAAAACGTCTCCACAGGAATAAACCTCTCTCTCTCTCTCTCAACATACTTCATGAAACTTCCAAAATCGTAGCAGCTTCAAGCAACTCTCTTGGAAAGAGAAAGAGTGCACCTTACAACTTCCAGAGGAATTTGGATATGACAATTCTCTGCAGCTTTGTGCATCACTTCTAGCTCACTGGCTAATCCATTTCTGTCCACGGCAACAAGTCAAGGCAAATCCTAATTTAGAAAGAGCTGCACACAATAACTAATATTTCACAACCAAGCAACAGATGTGCGATGCAAGGCATAACAATCTCTCTACAATTCGCACATGGATGGTGCGATCCTTCTGAAGACCATCGTACCCTATGCATGATTCGACAGGCAAATTACTAAAACAATCCACAAACGACGAGAATGGACCCGGCAAGCGGATTAGAAAAATGAGCACGAAATCCTCCTACAAAAGGATTTCAAAAAATCCATGACCTCCTCTAGCAAGCGGAGTAACTACCTCACCGGTCAATCCGCGCTCACGACTCGGAACCCTAATCAAGACGAGTGATGCGAAGAACTTACAAGCGTTCCAGAAGCAGGAGCTGCGAAGGCATCGTAAAAGACGAAACAGAGCAGTGCAGCTGATGGAGCAGAACCAGCGATCTCTGTACCGAGGCTAGGGTATCTTCCATGGCCATGGCAGGCGAGGGAACTGAGGCAGGAGCTCCTTGGGCTTGCTGCTCCGACTCCATGCCTCGCTCTCGCTTCTCTTCTCTTCCCCGCTCTCCCTCTCTCTCCCGCCCGCTTGTCTCCTGAGAGTGAAGGACGGAAAGATGAAAGACTGTGGAAGGATGTTAATGTGGATGAGAAAATGTTCGAAGCGAACGATCTTGTCTCTGAAAAGTACCAGCAACAGTCGAGGTTTTTGAGAAAGTTGGCTGATGTGGCATTCTTTTACCGGATATGTTTCTACTGGGTAAATGGCAAGGTCAGGGTATTATCAAAATAAGGGCATACAAGGCAAGAGCCGAGTGCAAGCTTGATTTCAGTAATGCTATTGCCCACAGACTTTAAGCCACATCAAAATCGATGCAACCATAATAAAAATTGATGCAATTGGGACAAGAAGGGGCTTCATGTGTTTTTCAAAAGCCCGCCATGAAAACAGAACACCACTATCAGCGTAGTGGGATAATTGTACACCATAGTGTGGCTTCCCCAAAATTCTAAGAGGTTTTTCCATTGGTAAAAATAGGTGAACGGGTAGGAACAAGTGTTGGGCGGTTCTCTCTTTTTTGACGAACGAATCAGTGGGTTAAGGGTTCGTGGGTATATGAATGCTTAACTGGCAAGTTGGACTCTTACCCAGCAGTACTCAAAAAAATTTAGAACAGGGTTTGATCCTTAACTTTGAAGGTTCTAAAAATTCAAAGAATTGGGGCAAAGAAACCCTAACCCTAAATGGATAGGTTGCAACTAGTGCTGGGCAGTTCTCTCTTTCTGAAAGAACAAATCTGCAGGTAAGGGACAAGGATATATGAACACTTGACCAAGCAATGCTGACCCTTACCCAGCAGTTCTCAAAAACATTATATCAGTTTTTGACTTACTCTGAGGGTTCTAAAACATCAAAGAACTGGGTGAAAGAAACCTACCGTACACCACGAGTTCTTTGCTGGTTCTTTCATGAAAATTGCCAGTTCTTTGAAAGTTCTCAAAAACTTGGAACTGGGTTCTTTCAAGTCTGAAATTTGAAGCGGAAGGTTCTGTCATTCTGAAAATCTGGAACTGGAGGTTCTCTCATCCTAAAAATCCAGAACCAGAGATTCTTTGATTTTGAAACTTAAAAAAAAACTGAACCTGGAAGTTGTTACCATAATCAAAGAACCACACAACACACTAGTAAGCCCTACTATGTGTGCTATTTATCAGCTTTCACCTGATTATAGGCTGTAGCAGGCCATCAAGCAGGGTCTCTGCACTCAACTGCAACAAGGTAGATAGCCTGCTACAACCTGTAGCCAGGCTCAAGGTAATAAACACCTATCCCATAGAAACAGATGAAAGAACCACTGCAATGGTAACAATGCAAACTAGATCACAGATCAATAAGGTGCAGCATGCCTCACATCTGAAACCTGAAGGCTAAAATCAACATAAGCATCCATATTTGTAACCAGCAGAACAGTCATCTCTTCCACAAAAGGTGTGTATCTCAGGTACAAGATGCTTCTCTTTTTCCCACAACCTCTGGTTGTTCTAACATAAGAAAATCCAGTGTATGCAAGTAGTCCTACTCAAGCCCAGACTTTTTATCCCCCCCCAGAAAAAAATTACAACCCTCAAAATTCTTACATACATAATGGCTGCAACAACAGGCATAGCAAACAGCCATATATTGCAACCACAAATGGTTGCAACAATGGAATGAATCTTGGTCCTACAGAATGTCTATGTGTGCTACAGTGAGAGTGAATCATTTGAAACTGTGATGGTGAAGTCCACAATGAAGTCAACACAATCTTTTGGGTACAAACAAAAACTTGCCTTGGAACAAATAAAAACCTGGAACCGTACTAATGCCTTGATGCACCACTGAATCCCACCATTATGTATATCACAGCATGCCCCATTGAATCAGTTCTGAAGCAGCATCTTCCCCTTCCCCAACTAAAGTTGAGAGAGGTATTTTGGCTACTTTGTGAGATTCTTGAATCACTTCCCAGACAATAGCCTGATTACCATCCACTTTGTTCAATTAATGGAGAAAGGGGATTTTCCTTCACATCAGAGTAAATCCTCACACAGTAGACAGCTGTGATGGGTTGACACCACAAGAGCACCTGTGCTAAATATTCTAGATTCTAGGCATATATGCATGTGCAATTGTCCCCCTGAGTTCACATTCCAGGCAGTAACACTCATTCATGCTTGTTGACAAGCACAGAATCATTGCACTTAAACAAATGCCCTGGAAGAGTGACCACAAAAGAACATTTGGAATACTGAAACAATGTTCAACTTCTTATTGCAAGTACACAACTTCTTGCCAATTTTCTGCTTCAAGCCAGCAAGAGCCTGCGGGTAGCACGATGATTATAGTGCTCACTGATCTTGTTGCCAAGCTTATTGTTAAGTTGACAAAGAGCACGTTGACCACCCCCCAAGCCAGAGCATAAATCCTTTGTGCCGAGAGTGACAGCAAAGTACAGATACACAGTGCACAGGAAGGCCAAGATACCAAGCATGCTAAGAAGAAACTGGTGGCGCTGTGCCAAGGAACGCCACCCAAGGTCAGGCTCATCACCAATGCGGCTCTGGCTTCTCTTAAATGGAGCTGGGGACAATGGGTTTCCAGACCGCCTGTGTGCAGGTGAGAGTCCACCTGGTAGAACATCAACTCCCATTTCTACACTGTCTTCTTGTCAACTCTGCTGGACTTTCCAAGACCACTGAGAGCAAATTTGGAGTCACAGTACCCTCTCAAAAAGTACCTGCTCAAATTGACAAACACACCTGTGTTCAGTTTTTGCAACCACCTCTGCATGCATAGCTTTCATAACCATCACACCATCCTGCAATCCATGTATGACACCTTTTGAGTATGCTTCTAGTATTTCTCTCAAAAGAAGCTACAAGGAAGGCATCTTGTTCTATGTTTTGTTGCCAAACTTTCTTGCACTCTTCAACAATTGGCATTGCTCACATAAGCCTTCTATTGCAAATGTAAGATACAACATTGTCATGCTACAACTGCATTGCAGCTGCAAACCCTTCTTCTCTGTGTGAGACATGCCCTAAAATGCTTCTTGAGCTCCTAACTGCAGTAGAGGCAGCCAACTTGCGCTCTTACCTGTTACTAACAGCAACCAATGATCATCACTTCATTCCTCTACATCTTTCTTCTGTTAAAACATCCTGCAACAAAGGAACAAGGTGATCACAGAACTCAACATCAATTCCTGAAAAAGAAGCCAAAACCTAGTTGTGTTGCATCCACTGCTAAAGTTATGTTTTCAGAACCAAGGCTGTTCAATGACTAACCCTGAACCCCAATTACAGAAGGTTCAAATGGATTTGTGAGCGATTGTGCAAATGTCAAAGCAAAACGTCCTTGATCTGTAAAGATTACAACACATCAAGCAATATCAAGGTGCTCATGATCTGTAAAGATTACAACACATATGTACGTCTTTTGTTTGTTTCTATGACCAAGAGAACAGTCGAAAGCGAAACTAGACGAAGCGCAGATGCGCTTGTTGAATCTACGGAAAGGGGGAAAAAAAGATGACTCATGCTCTCACCAACTAGAATGCTGCACATCTTGTCAGTCACAGCAAGCAACAAAAGTAAGAAAAATACACGGTGCACAATGGAGTGCACATCGAATCCAAGCGTCTCCTTAAGACCAAGACATGAATAAGCTCTTGTACGCTGAGCACTGCATTCAAACGGTTCTGGAAGCAATGTCATCTATTAGTATGCGATCTGCAGATGTTTGCAAATCCCAGTTCAAATCTGTCTCTCTATCTCTCTGCCTGACCGGTCTGAGAAACGTCTACATTAGAAACACGAGAGTAGAAACGGTCTGCCCCTCCTAAACCGAGGTTCTCACAACAAGCCTAAATGGAATCCCAAGATCGAAATAAAATGGAGACGTTTTACACAAAATGGGAGCAGCAGCAAACACGGCAATGTCGGCGAGGACACAAAAGGACGCGAGAGCAAAATGCAAGAGGAGAGAGAAGAAGAAGAGTAGTACAATGAATGAGCGGTCCCCGTCGCGCTCGCTGTCTTTCTTCACCTCAGACGCTGAAATTTTGATCCTCTGGGAGGTAGACAACAGGCCAAGCTTTCCGAGACGAGACGAGACGAGACGAAGCCTTCCGATGTCCGAGCTTACGAGATCCACTCTCGCAAGAACGGAAGAAACGCGTGCTTGACAACGACGGCACTCCCGCTGCTGCAGCGCGTCTTCGCGTTGATGCAGAGCGCGGAGCTCCGTCGCGGGCGACAACTACGATGAGACGCGACTGGCGACCGTCATTAACAGCTTACGAGAAGGAAGGTAAAAAGTAAGAAAACTGAAATGATTTCAAATCTGCGGTTAAATTACTTTACAAAGAGTAAAATTCATCATCTCCTGTTACAGCATGTAACTAGGTACCTTTTATTAGGTACTAAGTTATTATGGCAAGTCTCTTCTTCTTCTTTTTTTTTTCTTTTTTTTTTTCTCTTTTCTTAAAAGGAAATCAACCAGTTTATGTGTAGGGTAAAGGCCTTAGGGTGGTGGGGTTCTCGAACTAGGGGGCCTAAGAGGAAGCAATAGCCGAGTCCAGCCCCACATTTTGAGAATGTCCCCCCACCCATGGGCTTTACCTACCGTTTATCATGAACCAAACCCTATGTAGATCGCAAGGCATATGAATCGTAGGGATCTATGTAGATCATGATGCATATGAATGGGGAGGGTTCTTATGCCTAGTACACCACAACAGTGGGAGGGTTCTTGAACCTAGAAGAAGTAGGCATCAATTGGGAGGAGGCAAATTCATGGATTTATTAAGGTGGCCTCCACATATACTACAAATTTTCTTCAAGTGCTTTTGATCCTTTTAAAAAAAAATGGTTCCCAAGAGTAAGAGAGCTACCCAAAACTAAAGTTTGGGTAGTGCCTAAGGACAGGGTATGTTAGTCTTTAGGGCCATAGTTTGGCATAAATTGCAGAGTAAGGGTTTAGGGTTTCAGGCTCCTGAAATATTTAGGCCGATACATGACATGAAGCACAGACAGAAAATAATAATAATAATAATAATAATTCTTTTGTGATACCCAATAGGTAAATTTATTTTTGGTTGCTTCTGAACATCATATGTTAGTATCCAGTTGTAACTTGCAATCAGTGCCTCTGACTCCAAATTTAGCATTTCTCAGGTTAAATATAGCTGTGCTTAGTTAGAGGGCCTCACTCATGAAGGTTGAAGAAGGAACAGGTGGTGTAGGTACTGGCATGGTGGTTCACCCTGGCCCTCTACTCCCTCCACCATACAAGCTCCAACTAGTTTAAGCAGGTCATTCTGAATGATTTGAACTTATCTGAAGTATAGAATATCCATGTGCATAGGTCAGTAGTCAAAAAGAGATGCAGAGAAATTTCCTTGGTAGAACCTTATGAAGTAAAAGAACCTTGCTCAAAACCAAAGGCACCTTGTATCTATGGAATATCATTCTTTAAAAAATAGGAGGGATCTTACACCTACTCCTCAAGAGTAAAAAATATGCTTACTTTTGGGTGTAAGAGCCCTCCCTTTCTCAAGGATTATTAGGAGTAATAAGAATTCTCTCCTCCTCCACTTGTTTAAACTTTTGAATCCTAAACCTTAAATCTGGGTTCATATTATGGTTTCGGGCTTTACAATGGGTGAAGCGCCTGGGTGAAAGAAAATTCCCAAAACGCAAGACCCAACTCAACTATCACCTTGTTGTCCTAGGCCACTTATATTTGTGAATGCCCTCACCACTCATTTAATTGTCCAATAGGTGATTTTCTTCTCTCTCCATTTGCATTACATGAATAGCCTACCCAAGTGTAAATAGGGTCCCTAAACCCTAAACCCTAATCACAAGCTCAATGAACTGAACCCGAGAAAGAATTTGGAACACTTTATGAGCAATATATGTTAGTGTGTTTGGGGTTAATTCTATTATTCCTGAACCTTTCTTTCTCTCACTTGTTCAAACTTGTTTAATGACCTAAAATATTGATTGAGGCTAAGGGTGACTTCCCCTAGTGTTGTTGAGAGCTCCTGAACCATGAAATGCCAAAATCACTCAATCTGAGGACAAAGGCTGTGTCGGTGGTCTCAGTTCTTTACACACTAGGAGTTGCAAGCCCAAGGGCCCTTGAAAATCAAAATAGATGAAAAGTTTACATGGATTCGTACATTGCAGCAAAAAGATATTGTAATGTAAGAATCCATGTAAATTTCATGGGTTGGGTTTAGGTTTTAGGGTTTAAGGTTTAGGGTTCAGTCTAAAACCTGTGATCAGTTGGTTCATTTGTTGGCCCTGCCTTGTAAGGCAGGGATATTGTGTTGAGAATCATTATAGAGTATAGTAGCTTTAAGGGATTTTGCTCCCCTATCAACTAGGTGAGATGATTCATCCTAATTTGGTTGTAAGAAGATTCACATTCATCTTTTGACATTTTGTTTTCTCTGCCACCTCCTCAAATGTGCACCCAGCCCAACTGACTTTGTCACCAATCTATAATCACAAAACTAAATATGAAAATATTTTCTTCAAAAATGATTATGGCACCCCTCATACACAAAAATTCATGTAATTCTTTCAAAATGTGACTATGTGATTGAAAACATTCAAATACACATGTCACAATGAGACTTTTTTATGTTTTTTTGGTTTGAAATTTTGCATAAATGTGAAATATAAATATGAAAAGAGAAGATATGGATAAAATTATTTTACAAAAAAAGCCATTAGACTTGCAAAAAATTAAAAATCATGTTACAACATTTCCCTATTGGTTTTGGTTTGGTAACAAAATTTTACATGTTTAAGTAGGTCCTAGAACATGTCATCATTTAATGTGATATCCCTTCTGGATTCTTCATAATTAATGTACTGTAAAAAAATGAAAAAAAATAAAATCATGAATGTTTTTCCATTTACAACAACATGATATACATTAAAATAAATTAAAATTTGTTTTCCCCTAGCTATGACCAAATTTATCATAAATATCAATTGTTGATATTAAATTGATGGCAGGGCCATTGTGTATAACACACCTTGTTGGAAGAGCAAGTTTGGGGGAAATTCAAGTATGCAAAAGGTCTTTTAGCACAGTTCAATCCAATGTTGGGTGGGTATTTGCTTGGGCTTGTGAGAATCACTGGTTCTAGATATGGTTAGTTAGAATGGAACCAGAATTGAGTCTGATTTTTGGAATCTGAGCAGGAACTGAACCTGACTTTAATTTCTTAAAGAACTGGACCTAGAATCATCATGCACTATTTAGCTAAGGAACTGGGTACCAGAACTCAGTTTTTTTTGGCAAAAAATGATTAGATAGGGGGATTAATCCCCACTTAACTACCAATTCCAGTCCAAGTTAGTAAGAACCAGATCTGATTTTCAAAAGGGGAACTGGATTTATTTGTTTACTCAAGTGGACCCCAAACCAGATTCCAAGAAAGATGTAGATACTTGAGATTTCACCATTCTTTCACTATTACTAACTGGTTTGGGTGTCCGCTTCAAGCACATTTTTAGGGCCTTTCCTAGGTGGGACAGGTAGTCATTTGTTGGTTCCACTTTTGGAGTGGTTAGATTCACTTGTAAAGGTCAATTCACACATAAGGTTTGGCCATCTTGATGAAGGCGCTAATGGCCAAAAAAGCCATCTACAAAGAGTGTGTTGACACTAATTAAAGACATTAACAATTCATCATTAACATTCTTTATTTCACTATCCTTGTTTGCACTTAAGGTTAGGTTAGAGTTGTGTAAGTGTTGTTAATAGTATTTTTTTGCTTTTAATGAGTGTTTTTGCTTTTGATAAGCATCTTCACTTTCTTTGTTTTTAATATTAAAATGAAATATATATATGTACCCTAGGCAAAATAAATGTATAAGTTAAATAGCCAAACTAGTATGGTTGATTTGAGTAAATATTAAATCATAATGGTCAATTTGGTTAATTGTAAATCACAATGATTATTGAATATGATCAATTTGACTAAACTTTGATCATTTTGATGGATCGATAGCGTTTTTGACCATATGTTTGGTTTGTCACATAATCAAAAAGATCATTTTAGTCAAATGTTTCAATACAAAATAACTTGTGTTTTTCATGCCCCAAACCTTTAGTAAAGTTGAACCTTTTGAAAACTCATGTTTTCTTGTTGGTATACATTCCTTTTACTATGACATCTCCCATTGTCATCAAAATTTATATGTTTCCCCTCCTAATGTAATGGCATGTTGAGTGGAGTTATTCCCCATGTAGATATTTATAGGTAAGATATTCTCATAGGTTTTGAACCAATTTCTATAATGCAACCAATGTGAAGATGTTATAAAATATAAGTACCAAATGTGAAGATGTTATGTGAAGTTGTGAACTTTCAAGATCCAAACCATTTTGAGGAACTTTAAGCAAGGTGAATGATACGATACTAGACAAATAAAAAAGGATTTGTCTTTGTTTTTGAAAAATTGTAAGAAACAAATGACGACATACAAATAAAAAAAGTGGTGAGAAATAAATAGGTGAAGGTGATTGACCTAAAACTAAATTAATTGAAATATTGAGTTGTTTGGATAAAGATCAAACTAATAAACTTAATCTTAAACTCAATTTGCCCACTTTGCTACAGTTGTCCATGTTTAATGAACCATGTGGTAGTTCTAAAACCATGTTTGAATTCTAAAGATGGTGGTTGCTATATATATGGTTTGTTCATGGGGTACTAAGTTGGATCACTTGGCTTTTGACATTAGTTATTTAGCAATCAATAAACCTAGACACAAACGGATGTAGTTGTTGAAAAAAGGGATGTGATATTTGGTCATTATTTGCTTACTTCAAGTTTTGACTTTAGTTTTTTCCTAAAATATATATTTGGTTGAAGCATATATTTATAGTGGCTAACAAAGAAAAAAATAAGGTTTTTGTTATTTTGATGTGTAAATTTTGTTTGTTTGTTGCAATTTGTGATCTCTTGAGATCCATAAAATTTTATTTATAGTGTTTATTGTTGGGCGATTATTACAAATATGCTTACAATTTGAAGGTTTTAATTTGAAGATGGGATGTGTTTATCCCAATGTTAAGTGATATATATATTTTTTTCTTTTGTAATTGACAATGCCAATCCCTGAACTTGACCATGTGCATTACAATTCACTAACATTAAAAAGAAGCGATAGAAGGTAGTTGCAACAATTTTGCACACCATGACTATATTCTTCATAATATTGTAAAAAATAAGTTAAATTGGTTTGCATTATATTGAGATTGTTGTGCTTATATGTAGTTAATTGGTTTCTTAAGACAAACATTGGGGATTAGTTTTGACAAATAAATATAGAATTGTCATGTACTAGCATGTGTGGTTTGTTCTTCTCCTCAAAGAAACATTAATGATTGTTTTGATAAGGTTTGGCAATGTGAAGAGTAAATGATAATATAACAATAGTGCATAATCATGAATTGTTGTGCTTAGATGTGATGTGATCCATTGCTTTTAGATTAAAACAATTGGTGATCACATCAATAAATTTTGAAGTGTGGTGTAGTAGTATTATTATTTTAGTTCTCTGTAATGTAGTGTAAGGACTTAGGTTGGGTGGCTCTTGGCGATGAACAAAAATGTCTCCTGAAAAAAAAATCATTGTAATCAAAGTCTTGTTTTATAAATATTTTTAAAACAATTTTTTTCTCAATTTTAGGTTGTTTAGGTGAATGTAGGCTAGGTGAATTTGTTGGGACATGGAAAAAACCAAAATCATTGAAAATAAATAAATAAATAATACTACAATGAGGTATATGAAGTTTTAAACTTGCAACAATTGAATTAAACAACTTCTATTATGGACCAAAAAATTCAAACATTCAAGATCACTAATTGGAACCAGAAATATCAACATGCAAGTATGGAATTTCAATTTGTAGAAACGACAAATTTAAAATGTAAATTGTAATTTCAATTTGTGACAAAAGTTGCCAACTAGCACTTTTCTTCCTTATATCTATCCATATGAAATATTTAGCTCACCGTGGTTTTGAACTTTCAAACAATTGTTTTTCTATGGAAAATTCAAGAACCCCAAACCCATGTACATGGGTGCATACAAAACACACATACAAATAAACAACAACTTTATGATGCATGACTCAAAGTTATGAACATCATATTTTATGTAAAATTGGCAACATTTTTGTTTATTGTAGGTGGAAGGTAGCTTAGAAAATAAAGTCTTTCAAATGAAATTACTTTGTAGGAACTAGTATCCTAAGCCTTTTTTTGATGTGATGTGTTGTTATAAATGATGGCATTGGTTTCAATTTGTACAATGAAATCATTAATTTGGTTAGGAGCTATGAAAAGAAAGTTAAAAGACTTGTGTTATGTGTCCTCTAATATGAGTGATCTAAGTTTTGAAATTAAATAAATATTTTAATGATATCCCAACACTTGAGTGTAAAGCCCTCCCATCCATGTGTGTTCTGCCTAAGTTTTTACTTCTTTTTTTCCATATTTGTCATGTGTTCCATGTTTGTAATCTTATTCCTTTCAAAAGTTGTGAAATTGAGATTTCATAGTTGTTTCTTTGTCCAAGGGTTTTAAATGTTGATGTGTAAATTTTTTCCTATGACCAAGTTTGCTCTTGTTGGAAATGCCTAGAAACATCGACATAAATATGTACTTGTATTTGCCTTTTTTAACAAATGTAGAACAATGGTAGATAATGTTGCAAACAAAGTGCACTATGCACAGCTTTTGAAGTTGAAGACCAATATGCTTCAAAATTTAAACAAGGACTCGAAAGAACCAAAAGTCAAAAAAAATGTATTATTCGATTGAAGCACAAACAAAACAACTAGATGTTTGTGAGCTCAAAGATTTTAAGACATCACTTGTGTTCAAAAATTTGAGCAAAGTCACTGGCTTTGTGTGAGAGCATGCCCAAAACAAAATCATGTTTTAGGAAAAACATGGAGCATTACCTTGCCCATGTATTAGATTTATTAATTAGTTTAATTCATGGTAGACTCAAGGTGTAAATCTATTAACAATTGTTACATGAACATAAGTGTTTTATATTGCAAGACACATCAAAATTATGATGGAGCCTTTTTGGATTGGAATGCAAGGAAATTGAAGACAACCTAACCAACTTGAAAGGGGAAAAATGTTGAAGAAGATGGCCACGAAAGACATCCGCACCTTTCCAAATGCACAAATTCTATTCAAATTTTGTTCCAATGTTAGTATATGGTCAGATTTGTCATTTGTGTGGTTTTTGAAATATTGTAGTACTACAAAGGTGTCTTGTGAAAACATCTAATTTGACAGTTGCAATATGTCAAAAACACTAAGATGATTGTGGTGTTCATGTAGAGACACAGGACATGTCTACAAAGGACAATCATCGGACCCCTATAGAAGGTACAAACAACATGACATTCACCTCTGTATAGAATGAGGAATGATGCTATGAAGTATCAAACCATTTGATATGCATTTTGAGCTGGAAGTCAAGTACAGTGTCACAAATGTATTCACTTGACTGAAAAGAAAAGGAACTAACAATTGCTTTGAAATCTAATTCAAAAGCTGGATATAATCTTTTGCAGGGGTACTGTCCTTCATCTGACCCCATCTATGGATTAGAGAAAGGAAATCACAAAGGTGAGATGCTTCTTTTGAACTTACTTTTTTTTGGTTCATATCTCACTTTTCCAGTGTACATGTTTTACTCGGAAAATAAGGGAATGCTGTTTTGACATTGACTGCCTTCTCAATTGTGGTTGGCATCCCTGGTGATGGTGTTTTTCATATGTGAAAGAATCCATGTATCCTGCCCCTGGGAAGCTGCACTGAATCGTGCTTCCAACTACTCCAGTTGTTGCTCCAAGACACTGAGTTTCTCTTTCAAAACTGCCAGCTTGCTCCTTGTTGCAGATTCTACATATAGCAGCAGATTTCCAGCTCACCCAAAGTCACTCCATGTAAGCACTTCAGTTTCAAATCTACAGCACCTGCAGATTCATGTAAGTGCAGACCTCTCTGACATACAAAGATAACAAACATAACTGCATTGTCAATCAGCTCCACTTATGAGCAAAATTGAAGCCCTTTCACAGACAGAAGGGGCGTAGGAAAATCATGCAATGATCACATGGCACAATTTTTTCCCTTTGAAAGATATTACCTCCCTTTGATGATGATACACAGATGGAGAAAGGCTTCTAGTTTCTTCTTGCGATGTATGAAACATAGCATCTCTGTGGATGCAAAACTTGGTCTCTGAAGGAGGAGAAGAAGAGGCAAATTGAATAGGTACCCAACTGTCATTGTAAGGAAACCACAGATGTATCAGCATGCAGAAATTTAGGAAAGCAGAAAGGGAAAGTCTTTGCAGCCTTACTGAGCTGCAACAGTAACTCTAAGAGACACCGCACATTGAGGGAAAGGAAGAAAGCAATTAAACTTAGTTTTTGGCAGTGTCACTGACTTCATCAACAGCAGCTGCATCCACTTTCATGTCACATTCTTATCAAAATAAAAATGTGCTCAGTGAACAGTAGCTGAGGCTGAGATTTGACAACTTGGACTTCCTTGCAAAAGCACAGAACAGAAGATCGTCAGAAATTTCCATTGCAAACACCACTCCATGTTCTGTACACTGTTCTCATGGAAGCTTGGAGATTAGAACATTCTTGTAGCTACAGCGATGGAGGGCATTGGTAATAACAGGACTCATTGAGCTTGTACTATTTCACTTTTGATACCAACTGGGCAGTTCTCATTACAAGTAGGAATCTTAATGTTTGAAGGATACTTGAATGATCATAGCACCAGTAGCCTTCACAACAGAGGTAAACAGTCTGCCCAGGGATGTACTTGAGTGTACAAAGGAAAAAAATAGATGACATTATATTCGAGCAAATGATCATTGAGTGAGCATGTATAGAAATTTCATCCACAAGCATTTCATTGTTGAAAAAAAGACAACTAGAGAGTGTCTATTGAAACCCTACTTTCAGTCAGAAAGCAGGCTGAAGAATATAAATAGCAGTCAAGACTCAGCAGTTTCATCTCCATAACTTTGTGGAAACAAGGAAAAACCAGTCAACATGAAACCAAAATACACAATTCTAAAAAAAACTATCATAAGAAGCTCCAACCTCCAGCCTCTATAACCATTCACCTATTGTGGTTTTCTCTTTACTAGCGTTCCATCCCACCCTGAAAATCCCCTTCCACCCTTCCTTGGGGTTGCCTAATCCATCCCTCCTAACCCTGCACTTCTTTCCAATCCTGAAGCACAGAAGGGCCATCTGTATATAAAGAATTACCAATGTGGTTGTTCAGAAACTTGCAAATGGTTCTGTGCTCAGTCTCTGGATCAGCAGTCGTCAAAGATGCTTTATCTGTAATTGTGACCCACCAGCGATCAAGATACCGAAGACATTGATAAACCTTGAGCATCAGTATGCACAATCCAAAAGCTACTGTGATAAGACAAAGAGGGCTCTCACTTCTTTGCCTGCATATGTGCACATAGTATTCGCATATTAGCTTGCTAGTCACTGGTTTTCAACAAAGACAGGTAAGTGCATTCTATGGAGATGGGGAAAAAAGGGAACCTTATCATGCTGGTGAATGCTGGTTTCAGCTGTCACAAAGAAGGTTAGGACCTTGCTTTGTGGCCCCCTTTCCTCACTGAATCTCATCAGCTTCATCAATCTAAGACCCAAATAGTCCCACATAAGGGCAAGAACTGCCTTAGCAGATTCTAGTCCCCTATAATTCCATTACAGATCTCCAATTATCTTAAAATCTGGTCCAGATGTTCCAAGAGAATAGCAATGACATAAAGTAGACTGGCATGAGCAGCTGATGCCTGTATGACAAGCTGAGATATCTACCATTTCACTTACTGGAATGACTTCACATGCAAGTAGCTTAGACTCTCCTCCGTCCCAGCAATGTGAAACAGGCCTGCTGTTCATTGTCCTAAGGACGCATATATGTGGAAATCAGAAATACAGATGTGAGTAGCGTACCATGGTCAGGAAAAGTCACTTTTGCTGCGAAGATCTTGGTGAAACACATCTGGGCCATATAAAGAACAACGAGAGCACACATAGAATCTATCAAGCGGGGGTCATACACACACAAGTTCAAAATCATGTGCCATGGACAATCTTGTACCTCAGATCAAACACTAGGAACCTGTCAAGCTGAGTGTCATACACGTACAAACTTGAGACCAGGCAACCATTGGCAAGAGATCTGACAAGAAAGCTCAATTAGCTTCCATCGCAGTTGCATTGAAGTGATTCTATCCTTCCATTCAGCTCATTGTGAACGACAACTTGTGAAATGCACCAAAGTATCTTTAATTTGAACCATGGCCTCTCTCCAAAACCATTTGCAAGAGATGACTCTTGGGTATCCTTGTGAGACAAGAAACAGCTGCAAGCATCCCCAATTTCAACCAAATTCTTCTGAACATCATCTCAAGATATCATGAATAATCAGATCCATTGCTTTACTATACTTCTGGCCTGAACGTGAACCATGAAGCTTGACATCTTGATCATCTAGTTTCCACATTCAAATGTGTCCATTTTCAGTCACCTGCAAACACAAGGTTGTCTATTGGGTGACAAGGCCAACTCGAGAAGAAACACATCTGTGCTTTGGATACAACAAAATGAAAGCATTCACATTCAGTACTAGTTGATACAACCCTAAAGTTAGATCTGATGATATTCTTGACAAAAAAAGCTGAGGTTCAGCTAAAATTAGGTCAAGAGACTGGAAAGCTCACAAGAGAAAAGTGCAAAAGAACGTTCAAACCCATGACAACATGAAAGAAGGAAAACCCTAGAAAGACCGTCACTTTCTTTTGGCTCAAACGTGGAAGGATATTAGACTCTATTGTTGTTTGCGATTTGGAGAAAACTTGTAGAACGGCGTAAACAAAACCAGAAAGCAAAGAGAGAGAGAGAGAGAGAGAGAGAGAGAGAGCTTTTGGTAGGAGCTTCACGAGTGTCCAGAATATTTGGACAGCGCTCAAGGCCTTCTCTTGTTGAAGAGAAGGCAGGCGCGAAGAATGTCTGTAGCAATGACAGGAAACCTGTCTCTTCTCAGCGCCTCGCCGGGGTATCTGAAAACGATGGTTTCGATACAAGTAGAGAGACCGAGTATTGCATATACATGGTCCTCTGCCCGAAATACAGCAATCCCTGCACTATCAGTATGGTCGAGTTCCATGGAGCGATGGACCTTATGCAGGAGGCCGGATGCAAGCAGAAAGACATGTTGCAGATGCAGCTGTAGCAGTGACTTCTCAGCAATAGAGGTTTGTTCATCTCCGTGTGTGTGTGTGTGTGTCCCTCTCTCTCCATGACTCAAGACTCAATTAGTTTCATGGAGAAAGGGATTAATGTTTGTGGATTTGACTCTTGATTGTATGGCAGCTGCAGGCAGATGTCGTAGGAGCATCTTCTGCAGAACTTCAGGAGGCTGAAGCATGTAAGTGAGCACCGCATTTCTACAATACAAGATGCTTGTAAAGTCTCTTGCATTTATCTGTACAGAGGAGAATGTTGAATCTGAAACATCGGCTTAAAGCTTTTCTTTTGAGAGTGCCAGTAGTTGAGCATAAATTCAAGCAATTTGAGCACAGATGAGCATCAAAGAAATCTACTTGAACCCATGTGAGTGTTTGTACAACTGACCCTATTGGGAAGGGTCACTACTCTGTTTTGAGAGGAAATGTCAACAACATAGTACCAGGAGCAATTGTTTTTCACTCATATGCTTCTTACTGAAAGAACTTTGGGCGCACTTTGGTACATAACAAGCAGATATCTGGCTCTCAGCAACCCAAGTCAGAATATATACTGATCTTATTAATGCAAAATTATGACAGTTCAAAGAATCTGGTGAAGAATTTGTAGGGTGAAAATCCTGATAGTGATCTTTAGATCATCCTTACAAACTGGCTAGAGCACATGGGTTATGTAAAGAAACAATCTGTGCTCGTCATTATTCAGTAAGAGCTTTTGAGGTCATCACCATGCTATGGAAACATAGAACATGTTTCTGACACAATCCATCACTGAGTTTAGACTAAGCATAGGTATATTTGTTTGGAGCTGTCTGCAAAAGTTAAGATACAAATGGCAAGCCATTGTCAGGTGCATTTGAGCACAAGTTGTAATATGTTGGCAATATTGAAAATCAAGCGTAGTGACTGTTTTGTGTAGCATGATTGCATGAGTCATCATCAGGGATTGATGTTTTCCATTGTGATCAATGTTTGCTATGGATCCCAAGAAAGTTGTTGATTCTGGAGTACTTGGATTGCAGCTTTTGATGTGGGCAGCAATGGTATTCTGGTGGAGGATTATGAGGAGTTGTTACAGGTAGTCAATTCATATACAGATGAGGCATCAGCAGTAATCTGGGCCTTTGGATTAACAGCTCTTGGTCCTATGTCCTCTTGTGTTGTGCATGTCTTCCTTTTCTTTTTCATTGTTCCTTTGGAACTACTAGATATGAAATCTGTATCTAATGTCAGCTTGCTAGAGGGTGAGCAAGATCACTTTGACAAAGATTGTACTAATTTGATCTTTTCTGTGTGCAGAACAAGGCAGAAAAAATCAGAGAGCAGTTGAATGGAACCTGCATTTTCCTCATTGGTATGCTTCACTTACGGACAGATATAGAGGATCTGTGTCTATGAGGAAGCTTCAGTGTTTGCTGGACTTGTATGGCATTGCGTTCTGTGATCTGACTGTTTCTTTGGTGTGGGTTTCATAGGTATGATGGGATCAGGAAAAACCACTGTAGGAAGAGTGTTGTCAAAAAGTCTTGGGTATTACTTTTTTGACAGGTACTTTTTCTGCCTCAAAGGCTTTAGCCATGACTTCATATCTTTTGGGATTCTGTAACTCATGGAGAACAGTTCATCTTCAAGTTAGGTGCATGCAAGTTTTTAGGCATTTCAGCCTGCTTAGAAATGGAGAGGCCCTTACTGAGGACCCTGTTATGACCCTTTTGCACCCCTATTACAATCCTGTTACTTCTTGGATTAAGCAATTAAGCAAAGTCCTGAAGGTACTTCCTATGATACTCTATCCATGCCATTATGTTGGAGGAGATCTGTTGCTACAGTTTAGAAGTTTCTGATTTCTGTCTCTGAGTGGGTGTCACTTTGTTGGCTCATGAAGAGCAGTGATGAGCTCGTTGAACAGGCAGCTGGTGGCACTTCTGTTGCTCAGATTTTTGAGGAGTCAGATGAAGAAGGTTTCAGGAAAGCTGAGGTATGCCCAGATCTTGTCTGCAAACATGTAGCATTTAGCTGGATCAAGTCATCCTCTTGGTTTGAGATAACATCAATGTTTTCATGAATAGCAGACATAGCTGTTCCATTGCCCTTGGTTGGCCCCTACCACATGAAGGCCCATGTACCTGCAGGCTGCTGACAGCAATTGCTGTAGAGATGGATACTGAAGTCTGCTCTAAACTGCTTCCTAGAGAAGGAGACAACATCAGAGCTAGTCCTTCTGACAGTGCTTTTTTTTTCCCCAATAATAATCTTAAATGGCACTATTTTTTTTCTGACCGCAGTTCATGATGGGGTATGGAGCAGACTGAGGTACTACGTCAATTATCAGCATTGGGTCGTTTAGTTGTTGCGACAGGTGGAGGTGCTGTAATAGAACCTCACAACTGGTGAGTGGCCTATCCCTGTTTGTCAGATGTGAATTAGAGATTACATGTTGGTTACCTGTTGACTGGGTCCTTAGGATTGTTGGATGTAAGATTTATTTGGTGGAAGAAACCTTCTGGTTTAGTTGTAGCTCTGTGCTCATCTGCAGAATTTGTGACCTGGTTTGCAAGACTTTGACACTCATCCACTGTATCATATTGGAGAGCCTTGGTAGTCTCTTGCTGTCAAAGCTATATTTTATCATGTAAATGCCAGGTTAGCTTATTGCATAAGGTCATGTATTGGTGAAGGGGATACTTGAGACATGGAATTGTGGTATGGCTTAATGTCCCATTGGATGCCTTGGCGAAGCGGGTGACAGCTGTGGGCACTGAATCCCGACCACTTTTACCTCCTGATGCTGCCCAACATCAGGTGTGTTTTTTGAGGCCCCTCATCTTGGGGATGTCAACTATTTGATTTTGGTGGTGTGCGCCTTGAAATATATTCAGTGCTCTGAGGAAAGTTTGCACAATGTACTGATTGCAAGAATTGATTGTGAGGCAGCCATTTGTTGAAAGCTGATAGGGGATCTGAATTTGTTATGCTGCAAGACTTTTGCACGTCTGTCAAAACTCCTGGAACAACGGGGTGCTGCTTATGGCCATGCTGATGCAACAGTGTCAATCCAAGGTAGTTGAAACTGCAATTCAGTTGCTGAATTGATTTCACATAGAGAATTATCTCTCAATCTGGGCTGTAATTGAAGACTTTGACCCTAGCAGTTATTCAAAAGAGAATCTGGATTATGCATGAGGCCAATGGTGACATGCTCACCTAGACATATTATCAAGGTTGAGTGTATCCAAGTAAAATACTGAAGGTCATTGGCATTGGTGGGAAGGGCAGTGTTAGCAGAGGAGTTGGGCATTGTGGACTATTCCGAAATCACACCAACCATGATTGCTCTGCAGGTACAGAGAATTTATTAGCTACATGAAAGTTAAGGCGAACAACTAGCAGTAAGAGTTGAGGGATCTGACAACTCTGCCATCATAGGAAGCTGATTAAAACAAACCACCCAGTAAGGCAGCTACCAGTATTGACCTGTGCAGTGCAGTGCAGAGTCTAATGAGTTGCATTTGGTTGTTGTGTGATGTGCAGGTACTGGAGGAAATTGATAAGCTTTTAATTGAGAAAGAATGCAAAATGCCAAAAGTGCGCTACTAATTAGCAGACCACATGGGAATTTGCGTGTTTATAAGAGAATAAGATTGGACTCACAGCCTCTTTACATGCCACACTCATTACATACATTATAACCATGGTCATAAGACTAATTTCTGCATTCTTCTTTGGTGAATTTAGTTTGTTGGTTCAGATCTGATTGAAAATGAGGCAGTCTTGCATTAGGGGAGATCAGTTTATCATTCTGACCATTATAGCTCTGTTTACAAATGATTGTTACTTTTGTCTGCAAATGAATACTCAGTGCCCTGGATGGAAATGCGACATTCCTTGTTGAAGCAAATAAGTCACTTAAAAATGTTATCTATGGTCTCCCTTGCTTTTGGGTCAAAAAGTACAGGAAACCTAGGAAGAGCATTTTACTACAGCTTGTTATACCTGATGTCCTGTAGATGTGAATGTTGTTGATAACAAGTAGAATGGTGACAAGAAAAACTTGTGGTGGCTTGATGTCCTTGAGGTGCTTCCAAAAGCAAAACAAGGGGCCATGTTTGATGGTGTGCAAAGAGAGCCCAAGATCAAACCTTGTACAATCAAACATGGTTAGTTAACTCTTATGGTGCAGGAAATGTTTTGAGCAAGAACTGTTTTGAATAAGATCCCTAGAGTAGAGGGCATGAATGTCATAATATGTCTGGACGGTGGCAGGACTGTGTTGCAGTTTTTCTGGCTTCTAGTTAAAGATTTGACTCTTTGGTTTCAGCATTGGATGCAGAATCTGAAGGCCTACAATTCTTCTTCCCAGCCACATGCAGGTACAATTGTTGGATCTTACAGTATAGATAAATGAGCAATGTGTAAGAGCAGTTGTTGAAAAGGAGTTTTCTGGGTTTTTGAAGGTTAAATTACCTTTAATTCTAACACTGAATTAAACGCAAGTCGTCAGAGCAAGTCCACCACCAACAGTATTATGCCCTACAAAGAGTAATTTGGATGAAGTTCAGGCTTTAAAAGCAGCTAGCAACAGCAAAGTAAACAGCTATAAAGAGAATTTGGGTGAAGTCAATTTTTCACATACGCAGGAAAGGATATAATGCTCTTCAAAAGGATAAGGAAAGAAATGATTGGCTTTAACTGGTCACACTTTTTTGGATGTGGCGAAGGATATGATGCTCTCAAAAAAGGCCTGAAAAGAAATATGATTGGCTCACAACTATTTTGGATTCGGTAGACTCTGATAAAGGTTCACATCTTGGGTTTGGGTGGGTCTGCTCCCAAGAACATGAAGTAAAGATTGTCATCATAATGTAAAAGAGATTGTTGAATGATTACAAGACATTGGAAAAATATACTAAGGTTCAAGGAAATAACTTTCAATTAAAAAGTGTTTTCAAGGTTGCTTTGAGATTCTGTGAAAAATCAAAGCTTAGTATTTTGACTTGGAATTCAACAATTTTTTTGCTTTGGACCTTTTTGATATATTCCATGGGTATCACAACTATCCCCAAAAGAAAAGAGTTCTAAAAGGAAGTTGGTTGGTTGAACACACATAGGAAAAGAAGAAAAGAGGTAGATCATATTTCAAGAAACTTTGGATTTCATATAATTGTGGTACTTGTCTAAATGTTACACAAATTGGCCTTGAAGTCCTTGTGCTTGAGAGACATCCAAATTTGGGGATATTAGATCAATGATCATTGCTGCTCAGTACTGTAATATAAACTGTAAAAACCTGTTAGAATTTTTTTAGTGTATTTGGAGTCATGTCAGAGAGTGCAATTTTACCTCTGCCAAGAGGTGGGCATTTCTGGGCATTTCTTGGTTTTTGGGTTTTTCTCATGATACCTGGTGGGTATCACACGTTATCATTGTTATTATTTTTGGGTGGGCCGGTTTTCAGGCTGGGTGCCTCTGAACGGCCTCAGAGTGGGGGTGTTCCTGAAGAAAGCACCCATCCCAGGTGGAGTGTGCCCCTTGGGGGCTGATGTTAGGTGTTAAACAATTCTCAAGAGGGCAGAGTCGGAGAAAAGCCTCCTTCATATGAATCTTACAGTTCAATGATAGTTGTTGGAGAGAGAGAGAGAGAGAGAGGAGGCATTTGCAATTCCTGCAAAAGACTACTGCATGAAAGTACAGATGGTCATGAAATTACATTTTGATGTGCAGGATGATATAAAGATGGTCTTGGTCATCTTTATACCTCATATGGTCCACGAGGTTGCTTCATTTCCTGTTCACCAATGGATCAAACAATCTGCCTAATACATCATGAAGTTGTTAGTTGAAACTCTTTGAATCCTCAACCATCAAGAGAGGTCAGAAAGGGGAATCCAAACTGGCCAACAAGTGTTCCCCAACCATTCCCTGGAGTTACATGCACACCTTACTAAACAGAAGAGAAATGGTGAAAACTTTGAAAGAGAGGCCAGTTCTCAAGTGCACTTTCAAGACATCCAGGACACACTGTAGCTATTGCAGCGTTGTATCATAAGGGATGGAACAGAAGGGAATTTGAATGTCAGACACTGTACAATAGGGCTCATGTGTGTCTGGGGGGGAAAGAGGCAGAGTAGAAACCAGACCTGCCATGCTAGCAACTATTGCAGGTTTAGCTGTGTATGCTGCTAAAGTCTTCATCCTATACCCACAAACATCCAACAGCAATATTGGCAACAAGAAAACACATGAATGAGTTGATTGCAGAGACAATTCCACAGCAGCACGTTGAAGGTAACCATTGTGACAGTTCCAGCAAAACCCAAAATTAACATGACAAGAATGAGTGCAGCATAACCTTAACATTGTTGCTCACAAAGTACCAGACCATCATCACCTTCTCATGAATTGCAGTGACTAGCTGCCATGACACCTCACTGACTTCATCAGCTTCTGACAGTGGGTGTAGATATGTACATAGTATTCTCTCAAAAAATTGGGCACACAGTTATAGAATCTTCTGTTTCCAGAGTTTCTGTCATATTTCCAGAAGCAACAGCAAGACTCAGTAACAACAGACAAAAAATTAAGAACGTCATTTAAGCCCTCATGAATAGTGAATGGAGAAGACAGCATATTACCATCCAAAAACCTAAACCCCAGTACCTTGGGGGCTGATAAGAGTATAATCTCTCTCATGGACAAGATGCAGCGCTAATGCAGAAAAGGAGCGTCGTAACCAGTTCCAATACTGCAACTATGCTGCAATTCTGCGTATATCGTGAAGGAAAGACAGCTTCTCTTGTCAGAGCAACTTCAGGATTGCGAAGAAAAAGGACTATGAATATCTTTTCTCACAAGAGCAGAAGAAAGCTGATCCAGATAGCTATACAAAACAAAAACCGTAGATCCTTGGAAGAAACATTCCCCGCGCCGCCGCTCATGCAACAAAATTACAGAACCGCGATGTCCACTGTTTGCTTGTTGTTTTTGGGGTTTGCTGTCTGTCTCCCCTTGACGAACTTACAAACAACTTCAAAGATTTCCAAAAAACCATCTCGTTTTTTTTTTGGTTTGGCTTTGCGTTAAAGTATCTTGCTCTCATGATGGAGGTTTGGTTACAGAAAGAGAATGCTTACAAAATGCAGAAGCGAGAGCATCATCTGTTTGTTGTCGGTGTCTATTGTGGCAGAAAGAAAGAATTTCAACAAGATTCCAGTGTTTTTGAAAAACAAATTGGTGGTCTCTGACAGGAATTCCGCGATGCTCATCGCGTTTTGAAGTCTCCAGAAAGGAAACCCCTTTTCATCGCATAGATTGCTCCAAATCTTAGCTTCTCCGGCAGCATTGCGACGAAGAGCAGCAATTGTGGTAACCGCGATGCGAAAAAACTCCAAAGCTCTGCTGCGTTGTAAAGACGTTTCAATTCTGATCCCCGAGACGTTGGAAATCG
>Ga0116231_10002969_pt1 | contig 35449 bp, 29 predicted proteins | sample S1TSphgellanicum_2_FD_89695 | JGI IMG/M metagenome (GOLD analysis project Ga0116231, IMG submission 89695) | Host-associated microbial communities from peat moss isolated from Minnesota, USA - S1T2_Fd - Sphagnum magellanicum MG | ecosystem: Host-associated > Plants > Peat moss > Unclassified...
GACAGCAAGATCAAAGACCCAAGGTGAGTTCCATTGCCTTTTCTGCTGTTCTTTCCATGTAATATGCTGTTTGTCTCACCAGTTTGATTTTCAGACAAGTACTAATTGCTGACTGGATTTGTCATCCAGGTCCTTGAGTCGAGGACTGCCCATTGTGAGACCTGAATGGATTGTGGACAGTATTGCTGCAGCTCGAGTCCTTCCCTGTAGGTTCATCTTGTGACATTGCCATCTACTTTAGTCATTTTTCCATGATATTTTTAACCCCTGAAAGTCCACAACCTCACTTTCAACCTATGCAAAGATTTTAGGTTTATGTAGGTCTGGATTACAGAAATTGTGCTGTTTGCATAGTGCAAGTCCTCTTGGTTGTTTATTGTGAATTTTTTGTTTGTTGAATTTTTGTCTTTGAAGGGGGGACCTACCAACCTCAACGGATTGCTTTTGAGCATCCACACCAACGCACATTACAATCATCTTTTAAACACATTGATGGGCCTGCTGCAACCTCAAGCAAGGAAGCAGATCCAACACATCTTGAGGGTGTCAATGCACAGATGCTCCATCCACACTTTGACTTAAAAACTGAGAGTGGAGAGACACTTTTAAACTCAGCAGAGAGACTACAAATCACTGCAGAAGGTCAGGATGCCGTGGTTGATTCTGTCAGTGTGTGAACCTACTTAGCATGGAATCGTGAGATTTGTTGGTTCCTCAGAGATTTGTCTTTTATATTGTCATGAATTTAGGGTTTAGGGTTTAGGGTTTAGGGTTCTGGTCTTCAAGCTAGATGCTTGTGGTAGCATCCTGGCACAGTATTCTTCCAGTTAATGTGGGCAGGCTATGTTTGCAGGTGTGCATGTACCACACCTGCCAAGCCCTGGAGGTGACGATTTGCAACCAACTGAAGCTTGTGCACATAGGATAGATGCAAGGGAAAGGCCAATGCTTCCAAATCCAGAAAGCTTGAAAAGGATTCATGAGGAGAGCGGAGTCATATCTAGAAAAATCAACAGTCAAACAAGTAGTCTTGCTCAAAATGCTGTCCGAACACATTCAACAATTGGTGATAAGAATTTTGTTCAGAATTATTACAAGGCAAGTAATGGAGTTTGTGCTTCACAGGTTGGAGAAAAATATGATTATCTAGGCTACTGTGTTTGTGTCTCACCAATCTCACATGATAGCTTCTATGATGATACAGAATTCAAGGCTGCATTTTATTGGAACATGGCGAAATCGATATCAAAGCCTTGTTGGGGCATTGGCAAGGAACAAAAGACCTAATAATAAGCTGGAGAATCCAGATATTAAAGCTACCTCCATCCCCACCATCATTCATATTGACATGGCAAGTGCTTGCTTGTTCTTCTATGAATGGCATCAAAAGGGTCTCGTTACATCTCTCTCAACTAGAGTTGAACTGTCTCAGTATGAAAATAGGGATGTTTTGCTAAGGAGTGGATGATTTGGTGACCTGCAGGATTGTTTCTTTGTGGCAGTGGTTATTAGGGAGCGCCGAGAATTGGATGGCAAGCCTGTGGCAGTATGCCACTCTGATAGTGCTCGAGGCACAGCAGAAATCTCATCAGCAAACTACCCTGCAAGATCTTTTGGTATTTTTAATTAAACTAACCATCAAAATCTTTTGGTAGAAGATTTAGAGTGCTATGGTCCTCCTTGAACAAGATTCTGAGAAGTGTTTGGGAATGGCAGGAATAAGAGCAGGCATGTTTGTACGTGATGCTAAAGCATGCTGCCCAGACCTGGAAATAGTACCCTACAACTTTGAAGCATATGAACAGGTAATATCAACACTTTTTCTCCGTGACAGTCAACCTGCTGCAAGAGATTTATAGATCCAGCAGTGAGTTTTTTCCTGTTGTTAGCATGAGGAGAGTTCTGTTGTTCTAGTAGAATTTCTTGCTGTTTGACTATTCTTAATGTTAGCAACAGGTTGCAGATCAGGTGTATGATATATTGCACTGTCACTGTTCCACTGTTCAGGCAAGTGCTACCATCAGAATTCTTTGATCACTTTGTGTTTTTTCATTCCTATTTGCAAGGCAGAATTCCAGAAAATGAGAATATAAACCATTTTGAGTTCCTGAACCTCCTCCACAGATGCCATGCAAAAAGTAGATGATGTTAGGCATGTTTTTGGATGTGGGTTGTTGGTGCAGGCAGTAAGCTGTGATGAGGCATTTTTGGACATGACAGGTGAAGGAGACCCGAATCAGATTGCAACAACCATAAGGCAGGAGATCTTTGACATGACAAAGTGCACTGCAAGTGCTGGCATTGCAGGAAACATGTTATTAGCTCGCTTGGCAACACGCAAGGCAAAACCCAATGGCCAGTTTTACATTCCGCCTGCTGATGTACTTTTTCTTACCCATTTCCACTCTTTCTAGCAGGCTGTCTTTCCTATTTCAAATCATGCACAAGACAACAACCTCATTTACTAAATGATTTTTTGTGTGAACAGGTGGAGAAATTCATGGCAGGTCTATCAGTAGAGGACCTGCCAGGAGTTGGATGGATGTTGCGGAACAAGCTCCATTCACACAAGCTTTACAAGTGTAGTGACCTGCTTAGTGTATCCAAGGTATAATTCCTTATAGTGAAGGTGTAAAAACTTCTGAATTCTTTATGGGCACTACTAGTCTCACTTATGCTGCAGTGTATTTGTGTGTCAACTTCATTCTCATGCAATGTGACCACAAGAAGCAGAGTACAATGATACTGAACATGCTTGAGGAATGCTGATCAGCAACTTCTATGATTGTGGCAGAGTTTTTTGCAACGAGAGTTTGGCCAGAAGACAGGCAACATGTTGTGGTCATATGCTCGAGGCAGTGATGTCCGCCAGGTTCAACCAGCACAGGTTTCTTCCATGCTAACATGCCTGATGCATCTACATGGGTCAGTGAAGTTCATGGGGCTTAACATAAAAGGTGCATGTGCTTACCTTGGTGCATATACCTTGGCATGTGCACATACATTGGCAGCATAAACCTTGACTTTTTTGTATGGAACCCTACAGGAGCGGAAGTCAATTGGAGCAGAAGTAAACTGGGGTGTACGGTTTTTGTGCCCTGAAGATGTAAGGCTGATTTCATTTAGTTATTGCAGCAGATGAAATTGCATGGGTGTCCAGTGTGAGATATTTAGGTGATTACCTTCTATGGGTTGATAACTGGATTCAAATTGCAGGCAGAACACTTCTTGGTATCACTCAGTCATGAGGTATCAGCACGTTTGCAGACTGCTGCTGCTCGGGGCAGAACAATCACACTGAAGGTACTTAACCTTCATGCTGTGATGTGTGAGAACAAGGGACTGGCTTCTCCTTGCTCTGATTAGTCAATGTTACTCTTCTTTTCCAAATTTTTTGGAAGTGCTGCCAATTTCCATTCTGGGGGACACTGTCTTGCATAGGTCAAGCGGCGAAAGGAAGGGGAGGGAGAACCAGTTAAGTTCATGGGATGTGGTGTTTGTGACAGCTTCAGTCGCTCAGAATCTGTAAGGTTCATGCTCCTATCACTGGTTGCATGCTGGAGTTGCCATGGAAAATGACTTGAAGCATGTTTTTACCATATCTGCTTGTTGCACATGTGCAGGTGGCGTGTGCTACTGATAGTGCAGAGGTCTTGCTTCAGATAAGCCGACAGTTGTTCAACTCTTTTCATCTCGGTATGCATTTGATGTCACAGGATTTGTGTTCTTTGCAAAGTTGTTAGTGGAATTTGGTTTGCAAGTTGTAGCTAAAGTTTTCTGATGGCATGAGTCCAGGTTTGAGAAAGTTTGAAGAGTCTCCTGTTACAGATTTGTATACTTTTTGGGTCAGTTTTAGTTGGTTTATGAGCACAGGTTTTTTGAATCTGAAATGGGTTGCTTGCAGATGTGTGTGAAGTGCGGGGTGTTGGCCTCCAAGTGACTAAGCTTGAATCAGTTGCCTTGGCCCAACCATCTTCATGTAAAACATTCTCATACTGTTACTTGGGTGTATGTACACAGATATTCTCAAAGTTTCTGCTTTTATACAGATTTACTGCAATATGTTTCCTTACTGTGCAACTTTTGTCAGGGTGGATGTCCACAGTAATGTTTTTCATAAGCACATATTGTCATAGACATGCTTAGAATTCTCCTTTGTAGAGGTGATTCATTAAGTCCATCTCCATGGTTATGGTGGTTCTTGATCTTAGAGCTGCTTGGAAGCAACTGCAGGTGGTCAGACAGGACAGCAGCAAGCATTGGAGTCATGGCTAGCTCAACAACCTAAGCCTGTTGTTGTAAAAGAGCTTCCTGGACTTAAGGACAGTATCAGTGTACAAGAGGTGAAGTCATTCAGTACAGAGAGTGATCAACCACCAAATACAAACTCTGGAATCACTGATGACTCAAAGTTGTGCCCTGACCCACTGGCTAAGGAGCAATTGGCTCCTTCTGTAGGTACACAAATAGCTCCTTGAGCTTGTCAAAAGCTTTTTCTTGTTCATTACATGTCAATATTTGCTGCCCATTCACGTTCAGTCAATTCATTTGTGAGTTCATGGGCTGTACTTGTTCCATTTCTGGCTTTTGCATGGTGAAAGCAGAAGGGTTATTTGTACTGAACAGATTACAATAGTGTTGCAAGCAGTTTCTGAAGCACCAATGGGGACAGACGCAAAGGTTAACATCTCCTCAAAGGCAAGTACTGGTGTAAATGGGAGGCTTCAGTCATGGGGTAAGAAAACTGACAAGAAACCAGCAAGTGCACCAATGGGGTTGCCTCCAATTTCAGAGATTGACCCATCTGTTCTGGCATCACTTCCACCTGAAATTTTAGCTGAAATTCAAGAAGCTTATGGGGAGCTTCTATCTCATCCTCTACCCAGACCAAGCAAATCAAAGGAAAGTAGTTCCACAATTCACTCATTCAGTCCAAAGAAGATGGACAATGTAACTTTGAACAACAAAGTAGAACAAATGACACACAGAGGACAGAAGTGCAAAAGTGGTCAGACAGGGGAGAGAAAGGAATTGGGGTTACAACGTGGAGAACCATCAGGGTTGGCTTCTGAAAATGATTCAGAAATCATGGCATTGCCACCTGCATCACAGGTATCTCAGCCCTCTTTTGTATGACACAGTAAACTTTCCTGCAACTCATAAAGTAGAATGGAGATTTGGCAATTTGGTGTGCTAGTATTGCTCACAATGTCACTGTTTGTCTTTTACTCAGACTCACTGTTGTTTCTGCCTGTAGCTTGACCTATCTGTGATGGAGGCACTGCCATTGGCAATGCGGCGTGAACTTGAGCAAGAATACAAGCGACAAAGACCTGATGGGAGGCAAAGACCACAGGTCCCAAAGCCTTTGAAAGTCAAACAACAAGCCTCTAAGTCAGCACGCTCATTATCAGCTTGTGTCCAGGATAGTCATGGGCCATCTTCAAGTGAGTCAGCAGTTAAGAAACAAGCTATTGAATTGGCACCGCTTGATGATCTTTGGCTTGGATCACCACCAAAATGGGTTACATTATTCAAGGGAACAAAGGTTGCAGGTGAGTGTGCAGCTTTCAAATTTCTTAAACTAAGGTGATCGCACTTCTTCTGTAGGTTGAAGCAGCAAACAGAATTATGCAGCCTAGTATTTCTAGCTGATATATGCAGCACTCTTACTACTGCTCTGGAACATCACAACAAGTTGCAGGTCTCAACAGTTTGCAACTTCTCTCAGAACATTATGTTGCTGGAATGTCATCATCAAAGTGCTTGTCATCCATTTTTCTATCACTGCTTCCCTGCTTGATGGAAGACAGTGGTCCTACCACTCAAACAGAGGCTCAGACTGTCATCCAAAGTTGTGTGGAGTTGGTGAAACAATACACTCAACTCACAGTGGCGCACGATGTGGAAGAAGTATACATGGTCATGCGTATTATGAAGAGAATGGGTGGAAAGTCCTCATTGTGGAAGGCTGTAGAAGATCTTGCAGTACCATCAATTCAGGTGCAGGATTGAGTACCTCTGTTTTGTCTATACCATAATTTCAGCTGATGCTTTGGTCCATACCACCCTATTGATAAATTGAATGGTCAGCAAAGATTTGTTCTTGGTGTACAGGTAGTAGGATTGGAGTACTGTGAGCTATCACAGAGAAGGTCTCAAGTATCTCTGTTTGCAAATAGACACACAGGATGAAATCAAGCAACCATCAAGTAGAAGCTTCAAGAAATGCTGTTGTTCAAACACACTAACATGCATGGGTGATTGAAATTGCAGGTGATTGTGGGAGCATGTTACGGGGGTGTGTTTGCAAACTACTGAAAGAGTGTATATTATATATGGACAGCACAAAACACCACCCCCTCATTAGCCAAATATATGGGTGGTTATGATAACCCTCATGACATGTACAATATTGCACCAATCATGAGGTACACAAATTAGATGTAAACCTAACACTAACAGGTCAGGATGCAATACACAGGTATTGAGATGAGGCCAGGATCCTGTTCTGTTTCATGTTGGCAAGAAAGTAACAAGCCAAAGAGGATGGGTGAACTGCATGAACTTCAGGTGCATGCCCCACCACTGGTCTGGTGCCAAGTCCTTGAGAAGATATTGATTACTGAGCATCAACCTTATGATGTTGTCAAGCTGTTGGTATTGATGAGCTCAAATAGAATACTTGTAAAGCTAGGAAGGCAGTGTTGTCATAGTCCAGTTTGGCAGAATACATCAGGCTTTCTAGCTCCACTATGTGCATACAAGTCAGGAATCCAAGGAGAGCCTGATTCAGTGACACTGACAGGGTTAATCACACATGTACACTACATTATTTCCAAATGACACAAGGAAATTTGACTGGAAATTGCTTGCAGTGTGTGAATGATATTTGTATGAAGCATCGCATTAGTGTCCATCACTTGCTTCTATGGTTTGGGAGTTTTCCAACATGACAAAACAAACAAATGAAGCTACTTATGTGGGCATTTTGTGTTTCAAAACATTCACTTTTGGATTTTGCTGGTGATGATACTCAGTCAGTATCATGGAAAAAACTTTATAGAAAAAATCAGCTTAGGTCTTTACACTGGGTTAAGTGTGAGGCCATGGGCTTTACAGGAATTGGGCCCATGCTTGGCTCTGCCCTTGTGTGGGCACTTATTCCTGTAAAGCCTAAGGCTTTACCCTACACAAAATACACTGCCTCTTCTTTTCTTTTTTTATCCTATGATACCTGCAACATATCCCAGAAAGCGAATTGAAAAATAAATTTTGGCTGGTGCTTTACATTGGGTAGTCTCCTTGGAGGAGAGTGTTCCTGAGGTAAGTGGCCCATCAGCTGCACCTCAGGTCAGCACTTGTTTGGGGAATACCCAGCTCTGAGGGTGTAACCCTACTTGAAATTGACCTTATGGTAAGAGTGGATGGATTGAGGTCTAAAGAACAATTTGTGTGTTGTAGAAAGTGATCAGAGCATCTCCAGCCATTTGCCTCAACAGATTCCTCTGCCACAACCAAGTATAGAACAACACCACAGTCAATGGTACTCGAAACATTTAAAAACTATCCTCGAATAGTATGCACTATACCATGTGTTTCTAGTATTCATTATGTAAAAATTCATTTCAAAATATATGCACTATACCAGAACCATTTTCAGTGAATTGTGTGTGTCTACCTGTTTGGTTAGTGTTGTTGTGTGCACTTTCTGTCATAACCTCTTTATGAGTGATCTCAAGAGGATCTGAGCGGTTGAGTGCTTGTTGTGTACTTGGGATTTTGCAAAAGACAATTTGTAATTACCTAAGCAAGGGTTCAACAACAGATCAATACATCACTAGTTTTATAATTACCAACAAACCCAAGGATCAACACAAACTACATCATACGGCACAAATTTGGAAAAATGGATTCTCTGAGTGCTGGAAACTTGCCAAGAGTACAATTTTGAAGTTTTGTTTGTAGGTTTCTCAGGATGTCATCATTCTTGGCTTGAGTGTTAGATACTAGGAACAAGACATTTGTTGTCTTCATATTACTACAATCCTTTTCTTGCAAATTGACAAGCTTCGATAATTTACTTCTTCATGCAACTTACAATTTGGTGACCCTAGTGGTGTCAATCCAATCTTTGGAATTCTTGTAGTGGAGAAAACCCATGGCACAGGTTGTGCCCTCTTATACTTTGCTTTATTGTGGATAAGAACATTGAAGTTGATGATTCATATTCACTATGCTTCATGCTAGACAGATCAACACCTACATTCATTTGCAATGTGCATCACATCCTCAAAATAATGTGAATATTTACCAGCTAGTTTGAACATGTGTCATTTAACCAAAAGAGCTTTGGAAACATGTCCTACATAAGTCTAGTTTGAAAAAAATTAGAGTTTGCCAAATTTAGTATCTATATAATGATGGTTCACCAAAAGCAATAAATTATATCATTAATAAAAAATGAAGTGATAAGCATTAAGGGGCCTTAAAGCACTTTGTAACAAAGGATTAGGTTGTGCAATATCATAGCAATGACCATGATTTGTGTTTAGCAGATGGATTGAAAATCAATGAGATGTCTAAAACCACTTTGTAGACATATGGAAGGAGGCTCATAACATCTAAGCACTAAAGACTACTTAGAAGTTGAAGTCAAAAGCGATGTTGGGCTTCAAAGCACTCAAAGGAAATACGAAAGGAGGTTCATAGTATCTAAGCACCAATATTGCTTACAAGATGAAATCAAAAGCAATGTTGGGCTTCAAAGCACTCAAACGACATACAAAAGGAGGCTCATAACATCTAAGCACCAATATTGCTTACAAGATGAAGTCAATTGCAATGTTGTGCCTCAAAACACTCAAAGGACATATGAAAGGAGGCTCAAATTGACTTAGCACTATTAATGCTTACTAGATAAGCAATGAAGGCCCTCAAAGCACTCAAAGCACATTACAAAGGAGGTTCAACTGACTTAACACCATGGATTTTTGCTAGATAAACAATGAAACCCTTCAAAAATATTTAAAAGACATTATAAAAGACATTCACATTGATTTAATTAGCACGATGAATGCTTAATATTTGGATAAATGATGAAAGCTTCTAAAGCATTCATACAACATAACAAAAAAGACTCAAATTGAATAAGCAACATGTTTGTTTATTAGATGGAATGGTAAGCAATGTTGGCCTTTAATAACACCTTTTTGGACATATAAAAAGAGGGGAGCAAATTAACTTAGCACCATGTTAAAGAGGTGAAGGTGAAATGTGCTCACCAATGGCTTGTCCAAGCGGAGGTCTTTATGGAAACACAACATTATGCATCAAATGTAAAATGATTCCAATTAGTCCAAACTCTATTGAAGGATCATGCTTTAGATTAGTGGATGGCCTAGAAAAAAAAAAATGCAAAATTTGCTTACCATTTTGACATGGGAATAATTCAAGTCATGGTTGGACAAAAAGTTCACATTGCACCACTTAGTCTTTTAGGATGGTATGGCATTCTTGGAGCTTCAACATGGAAAGGGGCTCATTGCTTTTGCAAAATGTCTAAAAATTCAATGTGAAGTAGATTCTTGTGCCAATAAAAAAACTTGCAAAGAAGTTAATTTTTTTGTGAGGCTTCCAATCTTGGGCAATAAATCTTGTGTTCCAATAAAACGATGCATGGGAGATGTGACAAGACTTAATGAAATTCATGGAATGCATGGAGGATGATGGTCCTTGGCAATGCTAAAGTGACCTTGAGAGTGTGGTGACCTAGAAGATGGGGCCAAATAATCACAAAAAATGCCTTTGAAATAAATAAAAGTGGACTAGTAAATGCATGACCAAAAACAAAGGTAGGTTGTAGGCGAAAGAGCCCACGAGGAAAAAGGCAAAAGGGGACTTATCAAAGGTCAAGAGCTTCAACTATGACCTCCATGGTGACTTGGCAAAGGATTGTTCCGATGCACCTTGAGTGAATGAAGTCTCCACCCAAGGTGAAAAAATCCTTCAAGGGGGATTCGAAGCTAAAATATGTGCTTTAGGTGAAGTTTCCAATTTGTTGAAGGTAAATTATATAGTTAATGATAAGGGGGTTTGTTGTTTCTTAGATTCAAGAATGACAAATTCTTTCATGATTTTGCAAATGGTAGAACATTTGGGAGTTCGAACCGAAGTGTTAAATGACTCCATTTTGGTGCATATGGCACAATAAATAGTAATGGAAGGCCCAACCATGTTATAAAGAACCACACTTGCCCCCTTAGACCATTGTTTTTTCATTGTTTTTTTAAAAAATCTTTTTAGAATCTTTTTAATATGTCTTTCAAAAAAACATTTAAGTTTTCAAAAAAAATTGGGATATTATTATGTTAAGTTATATATATTTTAAAATCCCAAAATATGTCATTTTTTTTTTTCAATTTGTGCTTTTAGTGTCAATACTATTTTTGAGCAATGGTTACAAATCTTAAAATTGTAAATTATGTAATTTTTTACTCATTTAATTGATGCCAAATTTTTATGATATGCACATAATGTATTCACAATAACATTTTATTATTTATTTATTTATTTATTTTTTACAATCCAATATTCAAAAAATTAAACAATGGTTATGATTGTTAATGGTACATGTTAATATGACTACACCCTTGACATTTAAGGTATTAATGTTAAGAGTATAATTGTTCATTAGAGGAATTTTTTAAAAAGAACTTCACCATGTGTCATTTAAATAATTTTGATGCCATTCCAAAAAACATATTTTTGGATGCCTTTGAAATAAACATCCTTTGTAATTGAAACAAAGTTAAAGTTTGTGCCAAAATTGGCTCTAAGATATTGAACTTAAATGTGGAGTGTAAGTCTACATTGGTCAACATCAAGATAAACTTGGTCGTTTTTATAAAATTAAAGTCAATTAGGTTTTTTGTTTTGTTGAGGCAAAATGAATCATGGAAAGAAATGAAGCCAAAAGTGGTGGAACAACTTCCCAAATGTACTTTTCATTTAGTAAATTTTCAGACGTTTTGATGGATGATTTGCCCGAGTTCCTTCCTCCATGTAGAAAGGTTGACCACAAAATAAAAGTGGTGCACGGTTCAATTTTGTTGGCCAAGGCACCTTATAGGTTAAACCGAAAGGAGTTGGAGGAATTAAAAACACAAATTAACAACCTCCTCAATTGGTGGTATGTCAAACAAAACAAGTTGTTCTATTGGGCACCAACCTTGTTTGTGACAAAAAGGATGGGAAGTTGAAAATGCATATTCAAGATTGTAGTGCTTCAAACAATATAATTGTTAAAAATAATTATCTTCTACCTCAAATTGATGACATGTTGGATCAATTCAATGGGGCCAAATATTTTGGCCAAATTGATTTAAAGTCAAGGTATTATCAAATTTGAATAACTAAAGAGGATGTTGAAAAGACAAAAAATCAAACTAGGTATGGTATTTATGAATTATTGGTCAAGCATTTTGGGATGTGTAATGTTTCGTCGACATTCACAACCTTAATGAATTTATCATCATTCACATTGATGACATCTTCATGTATATCAAAACCATGGAGTACATTTTAAGTGAATTCGTTGAACAAATAATGAATTCACATAAGAAGACATGGATTTCCTTGGCACTAATACATAATGAATCAAAATCCACTAATGAATGCACTAGGTTTTGTAATGAATAAGGTGAATTTTGGTCGTAGTGAATTCCTAGCGAATTTGTCAATTGTTCAGTGATTCAAAACGAATTGATATGGACAAGTAAATTCATTAACATATGAACAACTAGGAAATTTTGAATATGGTAATTATTTAATCCAAATTATACTATTCTTTCATTATTTTAAAATTTTAAAGTTCAAAAAAATTCAAACCTATCTAGGTAGGTAGAAAACTAACACCTATATACTTATGTAAGTAGGAAAAGGAAAATGTAGATGGAATGAATAGCCAAAAAAATTTAATTTACTTTGCAATTTCCATTTTAGGTCAATTTTTTTTTCATTCATCTCAAATTTGCATATGCATTCCTATGTGATAAGTCAAAGGAAGACATGTTGTTTATATTAGCTTGTGAGATAAAATTCGAAGGCAAAACATATGGGTTAAACCTTTTGCTTGCACTTTAGTTCTAAATTGAGATGCAACTAAACCTTTTCCAAAAGCCAACTTTAATTAGTAATATCTCTAGTATATTATGTCCAAATGAAACGATTTAAACATCATTCTAGAAGGTTTTCCAAAACCTACACATAAAAATTACTAAAAAAATATTTGAATTGAAAAAAATTACATGTAAATCTTGCATTTCAATACATTTGAACAATGATGTTTTGAATACATTTTCTTTCTTTAACTTGATTATCTTTCTCATACTTTGTCCAAATCAAGTAAAATTTAAAAATATGAATTTATTTTGTGTTACATAGTATATTTTCATCATGAAATTTAATACAAATAGTTCATAAAATATGATGTATCAACATATAATAACATTATTTTCAAAACCATTCAATGTTACATAGTGTATTTAAAAAATATAATACAATCAAATATCGTATATTAAATACATACACATTAATTTTTATATTACAATAAGAGTCATTATATAATTATAAAATACAAACTAAAGTGAAAATATGAATATTTAAAGAAATGTAAATTATAAATATATTATATATAAAAAATATTTTCATATATTATATATATGTGATCTTATATGATAAAAATATTGGACAAAAAAAATTAAATATTATTGGATGAATATTATGTCTTACATTTTTATCAAGTGAAGCCCATAATAAAATACTATTTAGTTAGAAAGATTTTATATAATATGTAGACATAATTTTATATCTTATATACACTTGACATATTATATACTATTTATTATATATTTCTATGTTAAAAAAATTGGATTTTGATTTTGTTTTCATGTAAACATTTTTTAGCATTTTATTAAATAAATGCAGAAAATAAAACCTGACTTAGTTCTCATAAATAAAATTTTATTTTATTTATTTAATATATAATTTGGATTTACACTCATAATATATGTACATAAACTAGCAATAAATCATATCATTAATTGATATAATAAATACATTGAAATACATACATACATATATATATATAACTTTAATTTTCAAGATTAAAAAATAAATTAGATTCTATTATTATAAATAGTATGTTAGTTAATAATTTAAAAATATTAGAATAATTTATTATTTATTATTTAATTAATATAATTAATTATTTGACATATTTCAAATAAAATAGAATATGTTAAAGTTTTCTATTTTAATTATATATTCCATAATGAAATTTATTTTATTTTATTTTAAATATATTCTTAATATATTTAAATAAATAAATTACAATTAAATTATATAATTATAACTAATATGCTAGTTGATAATAAAAAATATTAAAATGAATTATCTACATTATTATAGTTAATTATTATTAATGATTAATTTAAAATCCATTTTTATTTGGAATTATATATATGTATCATTTAAATAAGTATAAATTTTTACATTATATTGAAATATATTATTTATAATATACTATACTATATATATTTATACTAAATATATATCAACACATATATATTATTAGAATTGAATTTTCATCTTTTCATGTCATAAAGTTGTCTTTACAATGTAATAAATGAAGGGCCAAAATAATAAATGGCAATTAAATTGAAAATTGTATGTAAAATAAAGTATTAAATTAGTTATAAGTTGGTTTAAATCACCATCTAATATGTTATATTGTAATTAATTGATCCAATAATAGGTTATGGGTAGATAATCTTACATATTCTAAATTAATTATATTAAATGATGACTATTATAAAAATTTATATAACATTGAAATTGTCATTTTAATAGTACCAAAAATAACTTTAGTAAATTATTTTGATTATAAGTGAATGTGTAGTTGAAGTTTCATTTAAGGTGAAATGAAAATAGGGCATGGTAAATTTAGTTCACTTTTACAACCCCATAGTGATTTAGGTTAGTGGATTTGGACTCATTGTGTAGTAGTGTGGGCATGTATTGTCTCAAGTGGGAGGAAGTTCTAACCTAAGAAAGCTTGAGGCCACAAGACGTGGCAAAAACCAATCATGGCCAAAGGAGTTAGATTTTTTTGGATCTTGTGAACTTTTACAAGAAGTTCATTAAGGGGTTCCCAATCTCTTCAATAATGAACTATGTTTTGAGTGGGAAGATGAACATCAAAAGACATTCATGGACTTGAAAGGTAAACTTGTGTCCTCATTAATGCTGAAATTTTTGGATTTCATAAAACCTTTTGAAGTCCATGCTAATGCAAATGACTTTGCCATCAAGGGTGTTTTCATGCAAAATGACCACCCAATAACATTTGAGAGGAAAAGGTTATTAGGGGACCAATTAAAGTTGCCAATTCATGAAAATGAGTTGTATGTCATGGCCAATTGTTTAAAGATTTGGCCACACTACCTTGAGACCCACAAGATGAAGGTTGTCATGGACAATGTGTCTTTGAAATATTTTGAGATGCAACTAAGGGCCATGACAAAACAATTGCATTAACATGATACCTTAATGCTTATGGATGTGGAATTAATCCACAAATCGGACTAGGATAATCTGGTTTTGGGCACCCTAAGTTGGAAGGAGTATAATGAAAAGCCCTCCACCAAGACTCAATACCCATGGGCAATATTTGCAGGTGAAACTTGCTTAGAAAGAAAAATAAGGGAGGTTTATGTGGCAAATCCCCTTGCACAACATTATTTCACGAAGTTGTAGGCAAAAAGATAAATCAAGGGCATAAGCTTGAAATAAAGATTGATAAAGTGGAAATAGCCTTGCATTTATGTGCCAGCTTGAAAAATTCACATTAGAATCATGCAAGAAGAATATGATGTTCCGATTGTGAAACATTGTGGTGAAAAAACCACAAGGGTGGTAGTGGGTAAACGTTTCAATTAACTTAAAATGAAAGAAGGCGTAAAACATTTTGTGTTCATTTGTGTCAAGTGCCAAAGCATTAAGTTCAATTATAAAATAAATTTGAACTATATTGACCCTTGTTAATCCTGAACGAACTATGGAAAAATGTTTCCATGGATTTTCATGGCCCAAGTGGAATGGGACAGATGCCATATTGGTCATAATCAATTGATTTTCAAAATTTTCCAAAATGGTGCCAACTAAAATGATTGTGACCACCTTTGATATGGTAAAAATGTTTTTTGACATGTGGGTGAAACATCACAAGATGCTTTGATTTATAGTTAACAACTATGATATGAAGTTCACATCAAGTTATTGGATAAAATTATTTCAAAAGTTGGGGACAAAATTGTCATTTAGTAACACATTTCACCCACAAATAAATGGCCAAACAAAAAAGGTCAATGGGGTGTTGAATTAGTATCTCAATGACGCACTCCCAACTTCCTAGTTAAACTCAAAAATGGGCCTAAATTACTCAAACAACGAAATTGTGAGGAACTCGGGGCTTTCTTCTAGCTCTCAGCACTAAAAGGGGTAGAGGGGCGTGTTGAAGCCCCGGGATGGGACTAGGAAGAGTGACAAATTTTATTTACTTACTCGAACTTACATCAAACCAACCAACAAGTTGGTTAGTTCAATTTCTGGAGTATCTTCAGTGTTAGGACAAGCCATTGTAACCCTGGACTCACAAGACTCATCACGGCCTGGATTCGGAGGAGGCCACCACCTTCCCCCATATAGTATACTATGTGCCTCTCCGCATCACCTACATCTGAATGGTTTTTTTGTCCCGGGACTCCCTAGGAGGAGTCCTGAAACTATCCCAGTTTGGACTCTCGAGACTTTGCAAGATCATAACTCTTTGCTCAGACCTCCAATTGGGATGAAGTCTAAAGCAAACTTGTAGTTCTCTTGGAGAGCTTTCCAACGGTGTGTCGCACTCCAACTGCACACACCAGGGTTGGGTCAATTCCCGACTTTTAGTGGTCGGAGGTCAACATGCCAATTTGACTCCCGACCTTTCTTTTTGTCATAACTTGTGCTACAAATGTCCAAATGGCCCATGGGAGACCATTTTCGACATCTACACTTCAATAGCTTTTCAATGATATAAAAAACACCTCAATGCGAGATGTTTTGACCCCTGCAATCGAACTCTAAAACTTCAAGAGTCATGGAGGACTCCCAAGTCCCCATTTAAGGAATGTGAGTTTCATCTTCACACTCTTTCAAAGTATGGTTGTGACACTCAAAAATTATTTGAGTGCCACTCATAAAAATTGGGGTGACCATTTAGGCTTAATGGAGTTTTGTTATAATTCCACGATGCACTCAACAACAAAGGTGTCCTAGTTTGAACTTACATTGGGTAAAGAAACTAGGAAACCTATGGACTTAATCATTCCCATGGGGAGAGAGGGACCATTCCAAGGAAGTGATAGAAATGGTGAAAAGGCAAGAAAAATCACACGCTTGAGTTAATAAGCTTTTGGAAGAAGCCTAAAAAGGAATATAAAAAACATGCCAACAAGATAAGAAGGCATGTAAAATTTGAGGTTGGGTAACATGTGTGGTTGAACATTCAAGACTTTAACATGCCTGATGGATTGGCGTCACAATTCATTGCTAAATATCTGGGGCCATATGAAATAGTTGTGAAGCCCCACCTTAATGTTTATATGTTGAAGTTGCCAAGAAGTTTGTGGCACAACCATGAACATTTCACGTTTCAAAGTTGAAATTATTTCTAAAAGATGAAAAGAGACTAAACTTGAAGTAGGAGATACGATCGGAAGTCAATGTCATCAAACACATGTTAGTTAATGACATAGAAAACATTGTTCAAATCAATGAGATGTGCCTATCAATGAAATAGAAGGCATCATTCACAGCAATAAATAACTAGTCAAACATAAAGGCTATCATCGCAAAGAGGCAATATGGGTGAAACCTTCACATTCAGACCATTTGCTTGACATGGTGGCCACGTTCAAACAAAAAAGGGGGCATGAATTTGGATTGAAGAGGATTAGAAAGAAGAAAAAACCTTAGGAGAAGGCAACCCAACCCCAAAATGGTTATAATGTAAATGAGGGCATCAACCCTTTTAAAATGGGGGATAACGATCGACAAAAACAACAAAAACCTGACTAAAAAAGGTTAAGGGTTTTCATGAGCTTGGTTAACAATGAAAAATCAAACGAATGATGGAAGGAATAAATGGTTGGAAAAGGCAAAACAATGGCAACCAATGGAAATGGATTTGGGGGTTGGATTTGAAACTTGAAAATTTTATAAAGTTCAATTAGGCGACCTTGAGATAGTGTTGCATGCAAGTAAAGTCACACATTCTTGATTGGAAAAGTAAGGCTTCTCATGCATGAACTCGTGATTCATATCCTAGATGGGAGAAAGGAGCTTGAGTGATAAAGCTTGATTCGACATTATTTGTTGGTGTGTTCATAGCATTTGTTCGATGTGGTGACCATGGTTGTTAGGTTGGATCCGGAATGGATTCCAAAGTGAAGTTAAGTTGTTAAGGGGAAGATAATTTTGGAATTGAAAGCTACATACACATAAATTAAACATGTTTGTACTTTGGGTGGACACCCCATTTAGGATTCTTCTTGTGTTATATTGGAAATTAAATAAACAATATAACACAAATGAACTATTAAGATCCAAGGAGTAGCTAATCCCAAATGGAAGGATTTGAGAGATGTGGGCTAGTTGGAAGGGTGAACTCTTTGGGAAACATCAACGAGGGCGTTGATATCTTTAAAGTGAGGGAAAATGACATGCCCTTCTAGGTGAGACCATAAGTGAGCTTGTTCGGTTTGGGCCCATGATGGGACCACCATGGGGTGGCCTCCGTGTCGACATGGGTGATGCGACTTGAATGCTAAGTTAGGTTCGATTTTTGGTGCGATAAGTTACCGCTTAGCACAAGGGTGTGCCAAAATAGGTGGAGGGTTGATGAAGGACTTGAGGTCATTTTGAAACAAATCTAAGTGTTATAGTTGTAGTTGGGTTAGTAGACGAAGTGGGGGGACTTTAGATGATGAAACCTTAAACCATTTAGGAAATCCACATTTGGGTTGAAACCTTCCCATTTGAGGTGGAAAGGAAAAACTTGTGTTAGGAAGTTAGTTTGGGATTGAGTTTTTGGATGGGTAATTTATTAGCATGTGGTTTGGTCAATGTGCAAGTGAGATGAAGTTGTCTTAGGAAGATGGAGAATGTGGAGATGCACTAAGGGGCATCCAGGGCAAAAGTAGGTACTTAATATTAGTACCTACATATAAGTATTAATTAAAAATATTGATGATTAAATACATATGATTACATGATTAGATTAGGATATAATTGTAAAATGTTTTTATCATGAGAGATATGTTTTAGCTTTGTGTTAAACATTGATCAATGTAAATAGGTTGGTAAGTAATATTAAATGGGTAGATGGTATCTACCTATAAGTTCGTTTGAATGTTGTACTAATATGTTTCATTTCACATTTCAATCAAGTATTAATATTAAGTATTTTCATACCAATTGGTATTGGATCACTGTTAACACTTTCATATTGACTTGGTATTCATAGTGGACCCAAGGATAATGTTTTTTTAATATGAGGTAGCTATAAACTTAGTATGGACATTTGATATAAAACTTACTATTAGGTTAATATTATTTTAGGTCCATACCAATTTGATGCTAATATAAGGTTAGTATTGCTTTAGGTGATACTAAATTGGTATGTTCTTCCAGATTAATATACATACCATTACCACATACCTAGGTTGCTCCTTATATACATGTACAACATTGGTTCCATGCTATCTACCTCTTTACATCCTATTCATCTACCTACCTATTACTTTTTAAAAAAATAGTTAGAAATGTAAAAGATGTGAAGTAAACACATGTCATAATAATAGATTGATAAAATTTTAACATTTTATGAATGTGTGATGCATTGGTTAGGGATTTAGTTTCTCATTGGGAAGCTAAGGTTCAAGTTTTTATACATTGCAACCTCTATGCATGCCTAGGGGATTAGCTTAACCTAAAGCTAACCTAGGATAGGGTAGGGTAGGGTGGGTAGGTAGGTAGGTCAACATTAAGTTGTTTAGGCTAGGTTAGGCTAGACTAAGTAAAGATCACATGTCATGTGTATAGTCATATGCCCATCATGTGTGACTATACGTATAGTTGCATGTTTAGTCATATAGGTAGTCATGTGCTTGACATAATCACAATTGTAAATCTCATGCAAAACCGTCTACATGTATGCCCACATCTATAACCTCATGATAAAAATGATTATACGATTGCCAATCCTAGTTCCATGTACCATCACAATGAGAAGACTTCAAAAAATAAGTGGCAAAATTGAGGTGAAGATATGGTGATATGCTAGTGTCTAATGTAGTACATGAATGGTTTCAGCATAAATTAAATTATTTTTTATTTTGTCAAAAGTTTGAAAAAAATATTTACTACTTGTGTCAAAATTTTAATAATTATTATAAAAATCAAAATTTGAAGAATTCTGACTGGTCAGGTTTGAACTTTCATAAAGACAACAAAATCATGTTTATTGTTTTATATAAACATTACCTGCCAAAAAATTCAGAATTACAAAAACCAATTGTCCAAGTTAAGATTCAGAGGGTCTCACCTAATTTTGGGGCCTATACACTTGGGGCCTATGGCCCTTGAGGCTACAACCTTCAATTAGGGGACCCCCCTGGGGAGTACTTCTTTGCAATGCCCTGCTAAGATTTTTTTTGTGAGTGAAATTGGAGAGCACCTTAATTTCTCAAATTTTTTGCTTCACTTTTTTTTAGGGGCCATTTAAACATTAGTAGAAAAATCCCATTTTTCGACTTGTTTTAGGCAATTAAAAGTATCTTCTACAACTAAAAAGTAGTCACAAAAGACAATTTAAATCGCCTAAGACAAGTCAAAAAATGAGATTTCTTTTTTTTTAGTATTTAAAGTTAGAAGGAATAATGGGCATTCCATTTTTTGAAAAGTCCTTCATTTAAAAATAAATAAATCCTGTGATATCCTGCTGGGTATCACATTATAAGAAAAACAATGGGAGCCTACAGCAAAGGCCGCAAAGGTATATATACACAAATACCCCAATTATTAATTATATATATGAATTCCTTTGTGTATTACACATACACAAAGGTATTTGTATCAAATACCCCAATATTAATTATATATATGAATTCCTTTGTGTATTTGTACACATACACAAAGGTATTTGTATCAAATACCTGAATAATTAGTGGTGGGTGAATTTACCCATCAAATTACTTTGAAGGACCCCTTTCCCACTACTAAAAATAATCAGCCCATTATTGGGAAGTCGCTAGCAAGGGCCATTACAGCCGGCAGAAATGAAGGACAGAAGGGGAGACGAAGGGCAGAGGGGGCAGAGCCACACCGGGAACCGAGGTAGGGGCCTGCACAGGGCACGGTCCTTGTGGCAAAGGTACCTAGAAGGGCCCTTCGCGGATGCTAAAAATAACCAGCGGGGACGTGGCTAACACGGGCCGTTACTTACAACCGGTGGAAACGAAGGGTAGAGAGCGCAGAGCGCAACCGGGAACCGGGAACCGACGGTCGAAACCCTTGTTCAAAGATGTGCCGGGAAAGAAGAAGACGGCGACGGAGGAAGAGAGGCTTCTCCATATCCCCTCCCATCGCGTTGCGGCCGCTTTGCAGCCACTCGCTGGATTGGGCCGAATTTTCTTTTGCTTCTCTGAGCAGATTCACGAGTTGTTTGCGTTGTTTTTCTTTTTGCAATTGTTTGCTTTTCCCTCACTCTTTCGGTTGAGAATCGAACTCTATAGCTGCGGGATCTCCTCGGTAGCAGGTGGAAAGAGAGAAAGAGAGCAGCTGCAGCAGGTGTGTGCGGCATCAGCAAAAGCGGCGTTGTGTTTTCTTGAGAACAAGAGGCCGAAGGAGAATGAGCAAGCAAGGAACTGGTGACATCCCCTCTCTCTCTACGATGTCGGATCTCGGTGCGGCTCTGCCGCCAGGCAATGGAGGTACTGTTTCTGTCTATGCTTGTGCCGTTATTGTCTACTTTGTGTCGATTTTTTTAGTTTTCCCCTATTGCCATCGTGAAAGCCTTCAAGCATAATAGAAACTATTTATGTCTACTAAACTTTGCAAATCGGAGTGTATTTTAGGTTTTCAAAAGCTTATCACTTTCTTCAGATCATGCCGTGAAGTGTTAGGATGAAATTTTTAAGCTTTGTGAGGTTCCTGTCTGGATAAAATGTTGCAATTGAAGAATACATGTTAAGTTGTTTTTTTTTTGAAAAGAACAGCTTGTACTCTGAATCTTGCAACCCTGAACTTCTTTAAGAATAGTTCTTGTACACTTTTGAGCATTTCTGACGCAGAGAAATCGTAGGGAACCATGTTTTACTGCACACCACAGTTTAGATGCTTCTTCTAAAGAAGTAAAGGATTATTCAAGATTTGAGCACAAATCTTGAACAGTCTGTTTTGCACTGAGTACATTCAGTCGAAATGGTATTACATTGTTAGATCTTGCATTGTTGATTTCTCCTGCCTCATGCACCTGAGGACTACAAGAAGGACTTCCTCAATGTGTAGGACATTAGGGACTGACTGCCTTGATAGTCAGTTGTTGAATGCTTAGCATACCAGAATATAGTGCTTGCATCTACATGGAACTAACTGAATGATTCTCCTGTTGTAGTGTTGAGTGCAGCAGATCGTGCAGGTTTGGTGAACATCTTGAAGGTCAGTTTGACTTCTCACATGACATGTGGCACATACCCTCTGTTTGCTAACTCTAGGGTTTTATCATGCGAACTTTTTTGTGTGGGGGCTGCCCTACATTGGGTTTCAGTATCCAGAAGTGGAACTCATAAGTGTTGATCTGTTTATGTCAATTTTTCTTGCAACACGTATGCCACGAATTAAGGTTGTGCTCATAGACTGCATGCACTCTTTTCAAGAGTCTGAAACCAAGATGTTGTGGACTTTAGATTGCCTTGTTTAGCTTCTGTTTTTTACTTTGACCCAAGCTTTTTCCCATGTCATTGCAGGATAAACTTCAGCATCTTGCTGGACAATCTTCTGGGTACCTTGAATCACTTTCACCTAAAGTGAAGAGAAGGGTGGTGGTTCTGCAAGAACTCCAGGTTTGTTTGTTTGATTTTGGCACTACTTGAGTGTCTTTTTTAAATGAATATTTTTGTATAGAAAATGAATTTTCCTGTTCCTGGTTTTACACTGGCTTTAGTTTCCTTTTCAATGAACTTCTCTCCAAGTAACTCTGTGTGGGAGTGGAATGTAAGATCAAATTGCACAGCATCACATTGACCAGAGAATCTGATCTGAGTAAACTGACCTTTAGTCTTTTTAGTTGGATCTGGTAGGTCTTCTGTATACTGATGTAATGCATATCTTTTTGTACCTAACTGGCTTTCTCTTGTTTAAGCTGAGCCTCCTCCCTTCTGATTGGTTGGCGAGGGTTCTGTGGTCAACTTTGCAGTGTTCATGTTTAGGAAAAGAAGGTGTATGACTAGATTTAATGTCTCTTGATGCTCCAGGACTGTGCATGAAAGTTGGAAGTCCAGAAGCTCAAGCTCAGAAATTGGATTGATATGTAACTTTTGAGTTGTGTTTCATTGTTAAGCATTTTCCCTCCAAAGTCCTTGTTATGCTGAGAACATGATGTTAGTCAAAGTTAAACAAAGTAATCTGTGCAGCTATATAACTGGATTCACAAGCAGATGTGAATTTTCTTTCATTGGATCTGACCTTCCTTTTGCTTTTTGGTTGAAAGAGTGATCATGATGAACTTGAGGCAAAGTTTAAGGAGGAAAGAGCTGCTCTTGAAGCCAAGTATCAGAAGTTGTATGAACCACTGTACTCCAAGGTACGGACTGAGGATTATTGCAAAGCCTCCGGGAAAACTGTACTATGTCAAGTTTAAGTCTTCAAAGGATTTTTGTAATCCTTATTGAAAACTGGATTATTAAGATTAAATCTTCAGATAAAATGTTCTACAAATATATAAGCATGCTACCTTTGCACACAAGATTGCAGTCTCTGCTCTCTGATTATGCGATATTTTTGTGCTTTGACCTAGAATGTTTTCAGTAAGCAAATGTGAAACAAGGATTGAAATTGATTATAGTATCTTTTATATTATTCTAGGAAGCCAGATTCTACAAAATCTCATAGATTTGTTGATTGTAGAGAGCGGAAATTGTCAATGGTGATCTGGAAGTTGAGCCTTCCAAGGATGATGTCCCTGAGTCAAATGCAGCATCAGAGGAGGTGGGCGAGGAAGGTTAGTTGCCTGTATATATGACATTCTCACTAACACGATGTGTAGGTGGCTTGTGTTTAATCTACCACTTGGACATCTAGGATAATGCTTTAGCCATGCAGGTGGCACAGACTATGACATCTATATTCTGAACTAAAATTATTTTCTTGTTTGCATGAATGTTTCAGAGAAGGGGGTCCCACAGTTTTGGCTCACAGCAATGAAAACAAATGAAATCTTGGCCATGCAGGTAGGAGAGAAGTTGATACACTGATATTGTTTGTTAGATTCAAATTGTATGAGGACATTTTGCTAATATATCTTCTAGAACTTGCAAATGGAGTGGATCTCATCAATTGTTATTTTACTGATAGCATCTGTATCTTTGAATTGCAGATCACAGAGCGGGATGAGGCTGCCCTGAAATATATAAAGGACATCAAGTGGAGCAATCTGGATGAGAATAAGGGTTTTATACTTGAGTTTTATTTTGACTCCAATCCATACTTCAAGAATACAGTGGTTCTTCCCTATCATTTTTCAATCACACTTGTAGTTTCAATAATCTGAAGTTTCTTTGTTGGTTCTTTTGCAATGAGTCTTGATGTGAAGATGGAATGTCATTGGCAAATAGATGTCAAGCACCCACTGGTTAAACATGACTGCAGGTCATTTTCTGAATCCCAAGTGTCTCTGTTCACTAGAACCTCTTCAAAATGGACATAATTTGTTATGCATGGTCCTGTAAATTTGATTGATCTGCTCATATGGACTTCAAGGACTTGGTTGGATTGGCAGTTGACTAAGACGTACCACATGATTGAGGATGATGAGCCCATCTTGGAACGTGCTGTGGGGTAAGTTCTGTGGATGGATTATGTCAGGGTTTAGCTGTAGGTTTATGTTTCCTCTTCTAATCTATAATAGGTCTAGGTGCAATAGGGAAATTAACCACCAGGATCTTCTTGAATTCTGGAAGATGTCGGCCTTGAAAGTTGTCGAGAGCATCTCTTTTCAACATTCAAGCAGAACCATCTACAATCATCAAGCCATTGTGCTGTCCTCTTCTGGGGCTCTTTGATCACTTGCTATCGTCTAGAATGTCAATGTGTACATGTGAGTGGGAAGAGTCAAGAGGCACCCTCATTGGCCAAACTGTTACTGGTGTTGCAGGACAGAGATTGAGTGGATTCCTGGGAAGAATTTGACAACAAAGGTTTTGAAAAAGAAACCCAAGAAAGGGGCAAAGAACACAAAGCCAGTTACAAAGACTGAACGATGTGAAAGCTTTTTCAATTTCTTCAGCCCTCCACAAGTGCCTGATGAGGAAGATATTGACCAGGATACGGTACAGAGCCTCACCATTTCTAGTCTGTGAAAGGTCCATGGAATCTAGTGTATTGTGAACCATCTTTGAGGTCAGCATTAATGGAACAAAGAAACAGAGGACAGAAATGCGTCATCCCTTCCATGTCCCTGGATTTATCCACTGCGAAAGCAGCACTACATTTTATAGCTGTTTTTGATGGAGCAGCCTCTAACAAGTGGAAGGTCTGGGAAAGGGCTGAAAAGTCTTCAAGACTAGCTGGCAGTGTAAAGGAGGTAGCATAGTTTTTGAACCCAACAGTACTGTTTGTACAAAGAATCTCCACAAGCTTTTAAGAGATTACTGAAAGTTATCTCTTTCCATCTATTATAAGCAGTTGTTGAATTGTGGCCATCTGATGGTGATTTGATATTGGAATTTCATGAACCAATTGGAAGGAGGTATTTTAAAATCCTCAGTAACTTGGACCTATTTCATAGCTGGAACCTCTAACATGGATTAACCTCTAATCCAGCAAGTATTTTCTGCATGATACGTCTTTGCAGCAGACTCACTTTGCTAAGGTCTTGCAAATGGTGTTCCATATCTTATGTGGTATTTTGGTTTAGTTCAGACCTGATTTGCTGAAGCGTGTCTAGGTACCTCTTGTGCTGAAATTCATGGTGTATGAGCTGCAGTGTTCATCTTCACATATGCAGTATGAATGACTCACTGACACCATCTTCAGAGACTTCTAGCTTCCATTTTGCACCCATGGAAGTCTTAGGATTACAGCCTTCACTTGCAGAGGATGGGCATGCAAGAGGTTAAGCTATAATTCCAGCCTGCTGTTGCTGAAAGGACTGTATGTGTGCAGGCAGAGGAGTTACAAGATCTGATGGAGCAGGATTATGATATTGGGTAAGCTTCATCCTTTCCCTCAGTGTAATTAGTTTCTATATGAATTTGAAGTCTTACTCATCATTGGGCTTTGGAGCATAAGGCAGGGTATGCTTGGCTCACTCAAACTTTGACTGCGGAACTTTTGTAGCAATCAATAAATTGTACATGATGGTTGACTCCTTGTTGCAAATGGTACAAGGTTTCTTGCAAGAATGCAATGCCAAGCTGCATGTTATGATTCCTAGTTTCATTCCCTTGTCATAGGCAGGTTTTGTCTGTAAGTCCAGTTGCTTTTTGCTAGGATTTCTTGTATTAGGACATGAAGAGAAACCTGTCTGATATCTAATTCTTCCATCTTTGCAGGTCAACAATAAGGGACAAGATTATCCCCCATGCAGTTTCATGGTTCACAGGTGAGGCTTTGCAAGGGGAGGACTTGGAGGATGAAGATGAGGAAGGTGATGAGGATGATGAGGATGAGGGCGATGATGAAGATGATGAGGACGAGGATGAAGAGGAGGATGAGGAGGATGATGACGAGGAGGAAGTCCGTGGTCGCAAGGTTCAATCTTTTCTTAACTCATCTTATTGTTGTGACTTTTCCATCGTCTGTTCATAGCCTGGAAACTCTACTCAGGTGAAATTGTGTGCAAGCTACATGTGGTTGAAGGTAATTCTAATGTCATGGAGTTTCACTGACATCTTGTTATGTGTCATGTGGATGCAGCATGTGGGCCCTGCAGCCAAGGTACAATTTTCATCACCTCTGCTGTTTCTTGGATTGGTCTCTGTTGGAAAAATTTCTTTCTGCAGTTGTCTTGATGTTATCTGAAAACTTTTTTCTGAAGATTGTTGTGTACTTGGAATGGAGTATATGCAGGCCAGTGACCAGAAGAATAGCAGTGGACAGCAGCAAGGAGGAGAACAGCCTGCAGAGTGCAAGCAGCAGTGAAGCCATAGAATTTGACAAGCTCTTTTTCCAAGGGGGTTTAGAACATCCTCCAGAGTGTGCATAGCAGGGAAGCTGTGCCATTTCACATGCTTTTTGTCCAAGAGGTCAGACCACAGATACACTATCATAGAGGAGACTGCAAATACATAGATGGGGATGTCTAGGCGGAGGCCTTTCACAGGGAGGGCACATTTTAAAGTGAACAAGCTAAAGTTTGTTGTAAGGAGTTTTAGGTTTCAAAGTGCTGAGATGAAGCAGAGGGGAAGCAAGCACTAGAATGGTTTAATAGTGGTGGTTGTTGAAAAGAGGTGGAAGTTCTGGTCCTCACTGTTCTCAATTATCTCTATTCCCTGTTCCACTGAATGGCTGGTCAGTGCATGGTACATGCTTTTACAATTGGTGAAGTAGGTAAGGCATTTCTCTTGCACCAAATTTTCTCTTCCTCTTGTTTAGCTTGGTCCATTCAAGGGGGCCTTGGGTTTTCTCTTTTGCTTCATGAAAATAAAATCCACCACTGCTTTCAATTTGAATTACTCTTTGATAGTCACTGGAATTGGAGTGGCAAATGCAGGCAATAGTCTGTGATAGAATTCCAAAAGTGATTAATGGCTTGTTTGTGGTGTCAGGGAGACATTGTCTTTAGACCAGTAATTTGCTCTAGTCTTCAGAGGAGTGCTTTGCTTTGATGCTTTTGCTTGCTTTTCTTCCTCTCATGTATGTTGGCTGTATGTCGGTTGGCTCCATCTTTCAAACCAGTTTCAGTTTCAGTTCTGAAGTTTTTTCCCCAAGTTTTAGAAGTGGCCATCAGGGTACCATGGTATCCAGGACTTGGAATTGCAACCAGAAGCAGCCCAAACTGGTCAATGCCTTGTACATTTTTGGCACAAATATGTGAAAAATCATCAGCTTGTTTTGAACAACCAGCTGAATTTTTTCATCTATAGGAGAAATTGATTTCTTTATGTCTGGATTGTTTGAAGTTGTGAAGCAGCAAAAATTTCTTGAGATGAAAAAGGTTTGCTTAGGTGAGACCAACAATAATATGTTTTATTAGAATGCGAACCCCGTTCTGTAGGGAGGACAATGTCAACACACCATCTAGATGTTTCTTAATGATGTTTGAAATGTGAAAGAAAATGTAGGAAGATGCAACTGCTTTTGGACCCTTTGAAAATCAATTTCTTTTGCAATGGATGGAAAGGTATCACAATTTTATGAACATGTTGTAGTGGATGGATACTCAACGGATAAGTGAGGTGAACACAATGAGAGAGGCCTATTTGTTAAAGAAAGGGGAATCGAAGCCAAGTTTGTATGATGATGTAGAAGAATGCTAATAATAGGCACAACATTGGTTGGACATTTTGGGTTTGAGCATGAAATGATCCAAAGCTTGATGGAGATGGAATGCCCTAATAAAAAGATGTTGGAGTGAATGTGATGGTACTAGCACCAATGCCCCCCAAATGAAATGCAATTTGCATTTAGTTTTGAAGGACGTTTCACTAGGTGTATTTTGAACTATGAGTTCCTCTTTTTGGGGAACTTGATAGAACAATTCTGATTTTAACTATTGTTGATTTCAACTTGGCTCAAAAGGCAACAAAACCATTACTTGAAGAGTTGCATGTTGATTTTAGAGCTTTCCCTTAGACATAAGCACTACCATTCAAGAAAGAAATCCCCTCCTCCTCCCCCACCTTGTGCCCCCACTCCCCCAATCTTTCACTCCCAATCTTTCCCAAGTTAACCCCCTAAATGTTAGATATGCCAAAAATGGTTTTGATGAAAATTCCAAATGGATGTGGGATGATTGCTATGTTCATGGATGAATAGATTGAATGAAAATTCTAACAAAGTTGTTGAAAAAGGGCTTCGGCTCCTAGGCCTAGTGCCAAATCGATCGAGGTCCTGAGCGAGGTCTGGAAGGGAAACGCTTTCGCGCTCTCCTGTTCTCTCTCTCTCTCTCCTCTCGTCCGGTCGGTGTGTTGCAAGCTTTGCTCCATCCGCGCATCGCCCGTCGTCCTCCTCTTCTCGACTTGGATTCTTCCACCTTTTTTGTGTGGAGTTAGCTCAATAGCTGAATTCTCCCCCCTCTTCGTCGTCTTCTTCATTTAATTTGTATGAGTGAAACTCAAGAGGGACTGGGTAAAGAAAGTGGCGACGAAGAATCGCCGGGGGAGGAGGGGGAGCAGGTAAGAACCTCTTGGAAGGATGTTCAGGAATCAGTATGATACGGATGTCACCACATGGAGCCCCGCAGGACGGCTCCATCAAGTGGAGTACGCCATGGAAGCCGTCAAGCAGGGGAGTGCGGCGATCGGACTGCGATCCAAAACCTATGTGGTGCTTGCAACTGTGAACAAGGCGTCATCGGAGCTTTCTGCTCATCAGAAGAAGCTGTTTAAGATCGATAACCATATCGGGATCGCTATGGCAGGTCTTACTGCTGACGGCCGCGTGTTGTCCCGCTATATGCGGTCTGAGTGTATAAATCATCACTTCGTGTTCGAATCGCCTCTGCCTGTTGGCCGTTTGGTGGTTCAAGTAGCAGACAAAGCTCAGGTTCTTCGCCGTCTCTCTCTTCCTTACCTGTTCTTAAGATCCGAGCACTATACCATCATGACCTCATGTCGAGCGTAGGAGAAAACCCTAACTATTGCCCTAATTTGTCGAACGTGTCGATATCCTTGCAGTTCAAGCCTCTAAAGATATGGTCTATCAATGTTTAGCAATAGCTAGCCTCAACATCTATTCCCTACAAGTATGCTGAAGACTGCTGCTGTAGTTTAGGAGTTTATCTCAGACTACATTCAGATGAGTCCTGTGTGACAGAAGGACTCCATCTCCGTAAGAAAAACCTAACTATTGCCTTAATTTGCTAAACTTGTCGACATCCTTGCAGTCCAAGCCTCTAAAGATATGGTCTATCAATGTTTAGCAATAGCTAGCCTCAACATTCCATTCTCTACAACTTTGCTGAAGACTGCTGTTGCAGTTTAGGGTTTTATCTCAGACAACATTTAGATGAGTGCTGTGTGACAGAAGGAACTCCATCTCCAAATGGAGGGTTTTCTGTCTTCTAACTCTTCAACTGCTTATTATCAGTGGGGCTTTTCAAGCTCTTTGAAGGTTGAGCTTCCTGTTAGTTTCTTGTGCATCAGAGGCTATCTTGACCAATATTGCTTCTTGTGCTTCTAATTTGTCCCTTGCATCTTTTTTCAACTGCACAATGCAAAATTTGCTCCTTGCTGCCTTGCGGTGAGCCATGCTGTGTTTTCTGAATTGAACACACTGCCTGTGAACTTGAATGAGATTAAATGTTCTGGACGAATGCAGGTTTGCACACAGCGTTCTTGGAAGCGACCATATGGAGTGGGTTTGCTGGTTGCAGGGTTGGATGAGGCAGGACCTCACCTCTATTACAACTGTCCTTCGGGTAACTATGCTGAGTATCATGCATTTGCTATTGGATCCCGTTCTCAGGCTGCAAAGACATACCTGGAGCGCAAATTTGAAACCTTCATGGAGTCTACCAAGGAAGAGCTGATACGCCATGCTCTGTTTGCAGTGAAGGAATCACTGCAAGAAGAGGAGTTGAGCAGTGGTAACTGTGGGGTTGCTGTTGTTGGCATTGATGAGCCCTTCGTTGTCCTGGACCCAAAAACACTTCAGGCCTATATTGAAGCTTTGGACAGTGGAAAGGATGAGATGCAGACAACGGAGGAGACAGGTACTGATGATAGACAGAGCTCACAGGTCCCACAGGAAGGCACAGGTTCAAGAGGTATTTCCGTAGGAGCTAGTGAAGACACTCCCACTGATATGGAAACATAAGGATATCTTCATATTGCAGCTCAATGGACAGGCCCAATTATTGTGGGTAGAGGAGGTAGTGCAGTTGTCAATTGCAGGTTTGGAGCATCTCTGTGATTGGTTTCCACATCAATCTTCAAGTATTTAATGACAACTACTTGAAGCTTCAATTACATACCAAGCTCTGCTGCAAGCCTTTTTCAGCTTTGTTTTGGATAGAATACAATATTGAAAGTTGATGTCAGTGGGTAAATTGTAATAGATAAGTTGCTATCATACATGTTACTGTTGCTGGTCCCTAAATGAGTGAGAGACTGTCAATGTTGTTGAACTGCAAGTTTCATTGTTCTTTTTGTTCTAGTTTTCCCCTTCTGTGTGTTTCTTCTTCCTGGTTCTTCAATTCTTACCTGGGAGATTTTCTTTACTTTCAAAAGAAAAGTTATTGCCCAGTCCTGGGTACCTAAATTGTGAGTATGGAGATTGCTCAATACTCATGAGAGGTATATAATCATGTTAGTAACAAATGACTAAGGATTGTGCCATAACTTAATCATGCTTGTTAATAGTATCTTTTTAGGAAAATTAGTGTGATAGTATGCAAGTTTGATTTACTCATAATGCAGTTGGTTTTCTAGGCCTTCAGAATGGGCAATCAATTTGTTTTCAGTTGCTTGCCTATGTGCCACTCAAGGATTATGGAGTACCAGATTTAAGCAACCTTTGGAATATGTATTTGAGGCCATAGTTGACAGATTCTGATACAACCAGGTAACTGAGTTTGTCCACCTAAAGGCACTCTTGTTCTAATTTGTTTATCCTCACTTTCGCATGGTTTAGTTGGCTACAGGGATTTATGTGGTTTGTCAGCTGCAAGTACTGTGGCAGGTTCCAAGAGGGGATGGGAAATGGCATAACCCCTTGCCATCAATGCAGTCAAAATAATAGGTATTCTGGTCCCTGATAAAAGAGAGCATGGTTTTGTTGTTTCCTTATGTATTTGTCTATTATTTGGTCTTCATGATTATAGCAATTTGCAACCTATATTGACTATACTGAACATAAGCTAGTATATTATAGACAAAATATTATAAAGAAAAATGTGGAATAGTATATTAGCAGAGTGTATCTGCACAGAAATGCTTCTGGACTAGTGTAATTGGCATCCAGGTGTGGAATCATTTTTGCATGATTAGCCTTGGTACATCCAACTGGTTCTATTTCAGTTACAGATATTTCCTTAGATGCAGCTTAGGTTGGATTGCTTAAACATAAACTTCTTGTCCTTGCCTAAGGATTCATGCAATACAGCTGCTTGTGCATCAATTCTGGATGATACTGAAGTTGGTAATGAATTTCCCTGCCTTTTACGAGCTGATTAATTTGCATTAATGCTGGATGATGAAATGAGTAACAGATTTCCTATTCAAGCCAACCTGCTATCTCTGTCTCCTGCATGGATGCAAAGTCTCTTTAGTCTGGACATCTCCAACAAAAGGTGTTGTAGTGATTCAAGCCTCTCATAATGACCTTGTGGGAAGGCAATCCATTTTGTGAATTGCCCCAGAGCAGGGCTGGCCTGCAAACCAGTAAATGGTGTTTCATAACACATGTACATAACACATGTAAAGACCTCCTTGAAATTTTGTAGTGTAGTTGGGGGATGCCTTGCTGCAGCCAATTTTTCCTCCGATGTAAGGTGGGTGTTTCAGAAAAGCATAATGCTCACATCTCCTGTCAGCATTATGTTTTCTGAAATGGTGACGTTTTTTGTCCACCTTGATGCCTACTGGGTATCACAAGACAAAACTTGTAAAAAACTATTGAGGTCTTTTACACATGTTAAAGCCCTCAGCCATGGGAATTGGAAGCAGGCCTGCACTCAACTCCACCTGCATGGACCCTTATTGTTGTAAAGCTGGAGCTTTAATTATCACATAAAAACCCTGACCTATTTTGCCCTTTTGTATTTGCAAGTACCTTACAAAGCAAACTTTTCTTCCTAACCTCAAAGGCACCTTATAAAACCATAAAAGTGCCTGTAAGCTTATCTAGTAGATTTTGTCTTGTGTTGGGGGAAGGGCGGGTCACATTGTGGTGCATGTTATTTGGAATACATTATAAATGCATGATCATTTGGGAACCCACCAGAAGGCCAGATATGAGAATATAATGTTTTTGCAAGGACGCCACAACTAATTAAGACATCTTGAGAAGGTCTATTTAGAAAATAGTTTACAACTATATATGGAACTTTTGTGTGCCTCTGGGGCCAAAACCGGTAATCCTTGTAATTCTGTCAGAGCTTAGCATTGCCACTTATATTTGGCATTTTCTATTTTAAAAGTAGCCAGTCAGCTCATCAGCCAGTAAGCTTATTAGTTAGTTACTCTGCAGAAGTTCCACCAATTTTATTGTGAAGGAGATTTTGCCCCTCCCATACAAATGGATTTGGGTTTTCCATTGAAACAAAAAAAACATTTGAACAACCATAGCAGTCTTCTTTCACGCAGTAGGAACGTGTGTAGTGTGTACTTTCTCTCGTTTGGTTCAATAACCAAGGAATGAAGAAACCATTGAATGGTAGAAACTTAAAGTGTCGTACTTAGTTTGAAACTAAAAAATGTGAGCTTTTTGTATCTTCCGTAATAGTCTAGATGGTTAGGATACCTGGCTTTCACCCAGGCGACCCGGGTTCGAGTCCCGGTTACGGAATGGTTTTTACAAAAAAAATATTAATCAATTATATCCTCAGGTGGTTATAACATTACTTTTGATAACAAATGCATTCAAGGGAACGAGTTGGAGACTAGTGTGAAACATCTCGGGGACATCCCGAAGACCACCGCCCCCCACGTTGCTTCTCTAAGTTAGATTGCTTTGCTTCTGTTTCCTGATTTCAAGTCCAGGGAACTCCACAAAATCTCCACTTTCTAATTTGATGACTTGGGTTGTGACTTGTGACTTAGGCACTAGTGAGTGGAGGTTATTGAGACCAAAATAAATTGAACCACAACTGAAAACAGACATAAAAATCCTTCAGCTCACAAGCTTTCTGAGATGGTGGATAGAAGACCACTTCAAGGTCACAGCAGTGCACAGGGGGTCAGCAACAAATTTTTAACCTTGGGGTAACCTCTACAAGATACATGTGTAATTGGACTAGTCGGACTCAAATGGTCACATAACTAGTCAACGTTGGCAGGATACTGAGTTATTGAATTGCAACTTACCATTTTTAGTGGCAGGCTATTGCAAATAATGATTTTATTCATCAACAATATTCTGAAGTCATTGAAGACCTGAGAAACAGGTTTTAATGGGATACAAGGGTCAGGCGCCAAGGACACCCAAATCAGAACAGATGAAAGTATTTCTCCCCTTTCTTCTTCAAAATGAGAACCTCAGGATGAAAATGAATCTAGTAGATCCATGTTGCTCAAATTGAGCAAACTGCATCAAATATTGCAGCAATAAGCACAGATAGGCTAAAGGACAACAGAATTTCATGTCTCATCATAATCTATGGATGTGATAAAGAGAAGCCTAGATAACTAGAGATGGTGGTAAGAGAAATTATCAGCAGAGAAGCCTATTTCTTATTTGCTCCAGCTGCAATGAGCAAAGGAATGAGCTCGCCCCTCGTATGCAAGGCCACCGTATCTGTCATTCCATTGTCACAGTAAGTACAGTGTTTTACCCAGTCAACACTGAAATGTATGCCTGCTGTTCAGATCTACTATGAAATAGAGAGGCTTAGCATGAAAACCAGGAGAATTAGGAACATACCATCACAACCACCAATGTGCTTGCCACCTGCAGGGCATGATCCAGATATATGTTAGACACCTGAGCTGACTTGTTAATGATCTATCACAGGCTACTTTCAAGCATTGTCTGGAATTCAATTACATACAATGATGTGCTACAAAATTATCTGCTGAAAAACATGCATGATTATCATGAGAATTCTAACATTTCTAACCAAAGGTATTATATTACTGAATATTATGATTAATTTCTTGTTCCCAGGATTTGCAGCATGGTACAGCTAGCTACTGTCACGCAGGGAGAAGTTAGCAGTTAGGATTGGAATCTTTACCAATATAGACATTGGGGACTGTGGACAGGCCACTTACTCGCTCCAATGCATCTTGCACATCCTCTTCATCTGTGTGCACCAACATGCAGGCAGACCCAGAAACTTTTTTGCTTTATTTCACAGAGGTACACAACTGAACTCCTCATGGCAACATAAATTCTCATGAATGTAATAATCATGAAAACAACAAAGTAGAGCAATTGAAGGCTACAATTAAGTGGCCAGAGGACATACCATTCAATTCATCAAGTTCAATTCCTTGGAAGTCATAACCCAGTTTGTCAAACAGTTTCTTAACCCTAATGCAATACCTGCACACGATGATTTCATGATTATTGTGACAAAAATAGTTAACATATTTTGATACACAAACATTTTATCATGCTTTCTGGAAAGGATTTGTTGGATTTGATTGCAAAGTACTATTCGGAATCGGATAGAATTCAAATGCGCGTCAAATCGTGAGGAGCGATTTAGGGTTAGAGACAGCTTACTTACGGGCAATAGGTTTTAGACCACACAACAATAGGCTGGGACGAATTCGTCTTCCTAATCCAGGTTTCCAAGTCCTTTTCAGTGCTGGCCGCCATGCATCTTGTTGAGGCTCCGGCCGCCTCAACACTGTCTCTGGGTAGACGCCCCTGTGCAGCTGCAGGCAGTCCAAAGCCATGCAGAACCGCTAACCCTAGCCTTAAACATGCTGCAGACTGTGGCATTCGTACACAGAATGACGAAGAAAGAGAAGGATAGTACAGAGCGGACGGAGCTAGGGCTAGAACCCGTGAAGACGGCCTTTGAATTCTCGGCAGGAATTGTGAACGCAAGAAGGCGGGAACATGTTTTGGCCTGTGAAAGACCAAACCATCAGGGGAGTAACACGAAACCGATGCGAAAAAAAATGGCGCTACCACAGATGTGCTTGTTAAAAAAAAAAAAACAAAAAAAAAAAAAAAAAAAAAAAAAAAAAAAAAAAAAAAAAAAAAAAAAAAAAAAAAAAAAAAAAAAAAAACA
>Ga0116231_10002970_pt1 | contig 35446 bp, 26 predicted proteins | sample S1TSphgellanicum_2_FD_89695 | JGI IMG/M metagenome (GOLD analysis project Ga0116231, IMG submission 89695) | Host-associated microbial communities from peat moss isolated from Minnesota, USA - S1T2_Fd - Sphagnum magellanicum MG | ecosystem: Host-associated > Plants > Peat moss > Unclassified...
GCACGCGCGCGGGCAAAGCAGGGGGGAGGGGGTGATCCAGTTTATGGGAGAGCAGGGCAACAGGACTAATGGAGAGGGATAGAGAGAGGGAGAGAGAGAGAGAGAGAGAGAGAGAGAGAGAGAGAGAGAGAGAGAGAGTATGCATGATGTCGAATACCAAATTGACGTATTCGTCTGGCAGTTCTGCCAAGTCGAAGCACAGCGTACGAGTGGCGCAGACGACGGCAGATGCGAGGCTGCAAGCCGTGTATGAGGAGTCTGGGGACTCCGGGGACTCCTTTGACTACGCCAAGTCCGTCCATGCCAGCAAGTCGACGGGCGAGAGCGTGCCGCCACAGGCGGTGACGGCGTATCTGCAGCGGATGCAGCGTGGGGGGCTCACGCAAACGTTCGGGTGCATGCTGGCGGTGGAGGATGGTGGTTTTACTGTAGTGGCGTACTCGGAAAATGCACCGGAGATGCTGGATCTGACACCGCAAGCTGTGCCGAGCGTGGGACAGCATGATGTGCTTGGGATAGGTACAGATGCCAGGTCTTTGTTCACTCCCTCCAGTGCCGCGGCATTACAGAAGGCGGCTATGGCAGTGGATGTAAGCATGCTAAACCCTATCTCAGTGCACTCTCACAGCTCGGGAAAGCCGTTCTATGCGATCATGCACCGCATCGATGGGGCTTTAGTCATTGATTTCGAGCCAGTGCATGAAAATGATGTGATTATGTCGTCAGCTGGAGCTCTGCAATCTCACAAGTTAGCAGCAAAGGCAATTTCAAGGCTGCAGTCTCTTCCGGGTGGTGACATAGGGCACCTCTGTGACACTGTGGTTGAAGAAGTTCGAGAATTGACAGGTTATGACCGAGTTATGGCTTACAAGTTTCATGAAGACGAGCATGGGGAGGTCCTTGCGGAGATTCGCAGGTCTGATCTGGAGCCTTACTTAGGTCTACACTATCCAGCCACGGATATTCCACAGGCTTCCAGGTTCTTATTCATGAAAAACAGAGTTCGGATGATTGGTGACTGCTGTGCACCGCCAGTGAAGGTTATTCAAGACAAGGATCTGCGGCAGCCATTGAGTCTGGCAGGCTCTACTCTTCGAGCTCCTCATGGATGTCATGCACAGTATATGGGCAATATGGGCTCTGTTGCATCACTTGTTATGGCAGTGATCATCAATGACCCTGATGAAGATATCAATGGGCGAGGGTACCAACAGAAAGGTCGCAAACTATGGGGCTTGGTTGTCTGTCATCACACATCGCCACGGACTGTGCCATTTCCTCTCCGGTCTGCATGTGAGTTTCTGATGCAGGTATTTGGGCTCCAGCTGAACATGGAAGTAGAGCTTTCTGCCCAGCTGAGAGAGAAGCACATCCTGAGGACTCAAACTTTGCTTTGTGACATGCTTCTTCGTGATGCACCCATTGGTATTGTTTCACAGTCACCCAACATCATGGATCTGGTAAAGTGTGATGGTGCTGCATTGTATTATGGCAGAAGGTATTGGCTTCTTGGGATTACTCCAACAGAGGCACAGATTAAAGACATTGCAGACTGGTTGCTCGAGTACCACAAGGATTCTACAGGTCTTAGTACAGATAGTTTGGCAGATGCAGGCTATCCACAAGCTGCTTTGCTTGGGGATGCTGTGTGTGGGATGGCAGCTGCAAAAATCACACCAAAGGATTTTCTTTTCTGGTTCAGGTCTCACACAGCGAAGGAAATAAAGTGGGGAGGAGCAAAGCATGACCCAGATGAAAGGGATGATGGGCGGAAAATGCACCCACGATCTTCATTTAAGGCCTTTTTGGAGGTTGTAAAGCGTCGGAGTTTACCTTGGGAGGATGTGGAAATGGATGCTATCCATTCACTCCAGCTGATATTGCGAGGCTCTTTCCAGGATATTGATGACAGTGATACTAAGACTATGATTCATGCACGCCTAAATGATCTTAAGCTGCAGGGCATGGATGAGCTCAGCACAGTTGCAAATGAGATGGTTAGGTTGATTGAGACAGCAACAGCACCAATTCTGGCTGTGGATTCAAGTGGTTTTATAAATGGCTGGAATGCTAAAGTTGCAGAATTGACAGGGCTGCCAGTTGGGGAAGCTATGAACCGGTCTCTTGTCAAGGATTTGATTCTAGAGGATTCAGTGGAAGTTGTTGAGCGCCTGCTTTATCTTGCCTTGCAAGGTACAGTTTTTATTCCTGGTTGCATTTCATATATCTCTTCTTGTTCACACTCTTGATTTCCTGCCATCCTCTCTGAGCCAGGTGCAGGTGGGGTTTTCAATCAAGCATGAAAGATCCAATCCTTTTACTCTTCATTTTCCCTCAATTTGACTAAATCAACTGTGTTGCTGTAATCTAATTGCAAGTTGGTTGTTGGTTTCTTGCAGGTGAGGAAGAGCAAAATGTGGAGATTAAACTAAGGACATTTGGATCACAAAAGGACAAAGGAGCTGTGATTTTGATTGTTAATGCATGCTCAAGTAGGGATGTGACAGAGAATGTGGTGGGTGTTTGTTTTGTGGGACAAGATGTGACGGGCCAAAAATTGGTCTTTGACAAGTTCACTCGCATTCAGGGGGACTACAAGGCAATAGTGCAAAATCCAAATCCTTTGATCCCACCTATTTTTGGTTCTGATGAGTATGGTTACTGTTCAGAGTGGAATGCATCTATGGAGAAGCTCACTGGATGGAAAAGAGAGGAGGTACTGTTCACTGTTCCTTCACATTTTGATGCAAATGTTGGTTGATGATACACTGCAGTGCATCCATGTGATGTACTCAATGCACCAGTTCATTAGCCAGCCTATATTTATGCACATGAGTATAGGCTATGCTAAATCTCACCATTGTGTCTCTCAGTTAATGTGCTTTTCCTGTCAGTTACGTCTGATAGATTTGTGATCTGTCCTGGTTTATTACATAAGCTTGCATATAGTCAGGTTCCTCTGCATGTGGCAGCTCAATTAATTCTGTTTTTGTGTTTTGTGAATTGCTGCTCCATCTGATGTTTGTATAATTGCTTGCCTGAATTTTGTGTGGATTATGATATACTGATCGACACCCACCGTTGGGAGCTGATGTGGTCAGTTGGGAGTCATGGCAGCTTGTCACTGCTATTAATGATGAAGGTGGTGGTCAGACACTTTGTGAGTGACACTCACAAGGTTATGGCTGCACCGATTCTTGCTGTGTTACGTTTGAAGTATTTTTGTGGAGTTTCCTCTGCAATCTCATAGATTTGTTGTTCCATCTGAGTGGTTGTAATTCTGAGCAGACAATAAGTTTTGGTAAATTTTGATGCAGGTGCTTGGTAAGATTCTTGTTGGTGAGATTTTTGGTATGCAAATGATGTGCTGCCGGCTAAAGGGGCAGGATTCAATGACCAAGTTCATGATATTGCTCAACAGCGCTATGGATGGCCAGGATACAGAGAAGTTTCCATTTTCTTTCTTTGACCGGCATGGCAAATATGTCGAAGCCCTTCTCACGGCCAACAAGAGAACTGATGCTGATGGGGTCATCACTGGTGTTTTTTGCTTCTTGCAAATTGCAAGTGTGGAGCTACTTCAGGTTGGTCTTGTGTTATATTAGTTCTAAGTTGAATATTTGTCCACTTTTCTGGACAGGGTGAATTTGTGGTTTGCTGATTTATGTAAAATGCATGCAGGCATTGACAGTACAACGAGCAACTGAGAAGGTGGCATTCGCAAAGCTCAAGGAGCTGGCCTACATTAGGCAGGAGATTAAGAACCCTCTGTATGGCATCATGTTCACACGAAATCTGATGGAAGATACAGACTTGTCAGAGGACCAAAAACAATTTGTGGAAACAAGTGCTGTCTGTGAGCGGCAATTGAGGAAGATTCTAGATGACATGGACCTGGAGAGCATTGAAGATGGGTACAGCAACCATCCCTTCTTTCCCTTTCCCGTGGGATCTAACATGAGATTGTCTCTTGTTTTCATCAACATAATAAGTCTTCTGGTCAAGTATGGTTCACTCATCTCAATGCACTTTGGACAAATAATTGCTTGAGCTTCTTGCACTTGTCATGGAGAATTCATGACAGGGTTGTAACATCGACTTGATTACAAAGTGTCTTTTTAGTTAGTAACAGAACCTCAGGAAACCAAAGTTTGGTATGGATTCTAACAGATTATATGCACTTTCTTTGTGTTTAGCAAATGAAAAGAGAAATTTGAGAGTGTACTTTTACAGTTTTAGAGTGATCAGCTTTCAGCTCAAATGACACTCCTGAAGGTTCCATTTGTAGCAGAGCTTTGCTTAACAAGAACATGGTTCTGTTGGATGTTTCTCTTTTACAAAAGTTCAAAATGATTATTTTGAGGGCTTCTTATTCTGAGTGGGGAGTCCACTTTGTCTTAAAGGGATCATGCTCTTGAAGTTCTTTGTGTTGTTTTCCTGTTCTCTTCCTCTCTCCTTGTTTGGTTCTTTTTAATTTTTTTTGTTTCCGTGTTCCCCTTTCTTTGCCATCTCCTTCTCTGTTTAGTTTTGTTTGGCTAGCCAGCGTCATGGTTCCCACTTCCTGCTACTCCCAGTCTTGTGACAGAAACTCAGCATGTTGGAGGCAGGAGCTGATGGCATCAGGGGATGTTATGGTAGCTTGTCATGACCATACCTGTTGCTCTTGAAGTTCCCTAAATATCCACATGTGATTATCCCCTATTGTTTAAACTGCTCCTCAGTTATTTCTGTGAGCTTAAGGATTAGATCCTCTTTCCTGTTTGCTGGTATTTTGTGGGACCTGAAGATTCTATCAGTTGTATTGGGTCACCTTGCAATTCTTTTCAGGTTGACTTAAATTGCAAGTATAGAGAAGTTCTCAGAACTTACACATTTTTTTTTACTCATGTAAGGCACTTGGGAATGTATCGATGATTGCTGTGTGGAGTTCAGAAGCAGCTCCTTAGGGTGTGCAATTGTCTGCATTATTATGTTACGAAGAGCTTTTGATATTCTTGGAGGGAGGAGCTAGTCTCCAGCATCCAATAGGAAACATCCTGTTCCTGTGGGCCTGATGATGAAGGTGATGGTTTGAGACTTTGTGAGCAAAACTCTCATAAGGTTATGACTGCACTTATTGTTGTGTTACCTTCAAATTGTTGTTGTGGAGATTTCTCTGCAAAGATCATAGATATTTGTTCCAGTGGCTTTAGTGGATGTTCTACATCCAAATAGTCACCAGTGCTGTGCTTAAAGGATATGCTCAGTATCATGTATTTATCTGAGAACATTAGTTTTCTGTTGTTATTTGTTGTTGGCACCTAGTTCAGTGTAAACAGGGTTTTTAGCTTTTTTGTGTTAGGATTGTCTCTAGAGTTGCATCTGTGGTGTGCATTTTTTTGGTGAATTGTGTGAATGTTTCTACATGGGTGACTTTGTTAGTTTTGATAGTGTTGGCTGCTGATCTAGTAGCACACAACATCAGGGTGCAGGCAAGCCCAACCACTGCCCTCTATGCAGGCCTCTCTATGCCTTCAGCTTAGATGCTTCGCTTGTACAGTTAAAGGGAAGTGTAGCTTACCCTCACAAGTGTGTTGCAGCTTTATTGCAGGTTGAATGAGGACACTGTTCACTATTTTTATAAGCTACATCTCTTTTGTGCTAGCTGATATAATGACTGGGTCTTCCTGTTGCTTCCAGAAATGGGACAGAAACATGACCCAGATTTTGTATAATGGTTTGCCTGACATTTTGGGTGGATTATCATATACTTATCCACACCCTAATCATGGCAGCTCATAAGTGATATCATGATGAAGGTTGTATTTTGGAAATTTCTCTGCAATTTCATAGATAATATATCTACAACCCCATCAGCCATTGGGAGCTAATGAAGTCAGTGGGTAGTTATGGCAGCTTGTCACTGCCATTTGTGATGAAGGTGATGGTTATACACTTTGTGAGCAGCACTCATAAGGTTATGACTTGATCCATTATCATGTTACTTTCGACTTTGTTGTTGTGTAGATTTCTCTGCAACCTCATAGCTATGTTCTGTGGGGCTGGTGATGTCTGTAATTGTGAGTAATAAAATAATCAAGGCTCTAGAAATAAACATTTTGTGTGCATGGGGGCAGGTATCTGGAACTTGAGACAACAGAGTTTGAAATGGGAACTGTGATGGATGCGGTTGTGAGTCAAGGTATGATCACGTCAAGGGAAAAGGGACTTCAGCTCATTCGAGAGACGCCAAGGGAGATTAAAAATATGTGCCTGTTTGGTGACCAAGTTCGATTACAGCAGGTACTGGCAGATTTTTTGCTGAATGCAGTGCGTTTCACCCCTTCTTCCGAGGGCTGGGTTGGCATCAAGGTGGTTCCCACAAGGAAGCGCCTAGCTGGTGGCATCCATGTCATGCAACTAGAATTCAGGTACATGCTTCATTCACTTTATTCCTTTGGCCATGTGACAAAATACTGAAAGCTCCTGCAGTGTAGACACATGAGCTGAAGGCAGCCTTCATCTTCCAATATTGGGGATGCAGCTTCAACCCATGATTTTTTTGTTTTAAGTTACTAGGTGGTTACTTGCTCCTTGATGCTGGCCATCATGTAATACATATCTATCTGAATGAGCAGGGCTGTGTTTTTATCTGCAGTCTTTCACTATCAACTTTTGGTCTAGATTTCATCACTGTCTACATTTATGGGTTATTCAGGTGCTAAAGGAAATGTGGTATGCTGGGTGCAGAGTAACACATCCAGGATCAGGGCTGCCAGAGGAGCTTGTTCATGAGATGTTTGATCGTGGCCGGGGGATGACACAAGAAGGGCTAGGGTTAAGTATGTGTCGCAAACTTGTAAAGCTCATGAATGGTGATGTGAAATATGTCCGTGATGCTGGAAAGAGTTATTTTCTGGTCCATGTGGAGCTTCCTTTGGCACAGAGAGATGATGCTGGCAGTGTGAAGTAGTGTACATTTAGGTGCCCATGCAATGCAACCATCTGTTTGGTTTTGATGCATTCAAACCAGATTCCAATACTGCACTTGCAGAAGACTAGGTAGGAGCAAACAGCATGGATTTGCTGTGTCTTTATTTTCCACAAGTGAAGTCTCTGAGTACATGTGTATCTTCCCCTTTTCCTCTGGTCTGGGGAAGTGATCAACGGTTGCTGAGAATGGCATCTTTTAGTACACAAAATAATGCTTATCAGTTAAGATAAACAACCTAATGTGTTGCCCCTTGTTGAGGTTGTCACTGTAGATGTCTGTAAGTTCCAGCTGTTGGACCCAGACGAGAGGTGCATGGACTGTGTTCTTCCAAAAGGTGGATTTCAGAGAATTGGGGAGTTAGGGCTTAATTGTGCAGACTCACTTTACATGGTAGTGGTACAAAGTTAGGATCTCTGTTCATGCCTTGTCAATATGTGTGCAGAACATGAGCACTAGAAGCAGATGCAGCACAGGTCATTTCTAGGTTCAGTTTAAAGTTCTGGTTTGGGTTTGAGCTTCAGGTGGAACATACTCTTGTTAATGTTCATCTGTATTTGTAACATCACTTTTTAACACAGAGCTCTGGCATCTGTCCGTAATGTTCTTGTGGTCTCCTTGAATAATAGGAGTACCTGACCATCAAAGTCCAGTTTTCCTAGCAGAGACACCCTTTGTTAAATGTTTGAACTGATTTTACCCTCAAAGTAGGGACTCAAATGATACTCAGGCAGCTGACAAGCTCTGAAACCTTTCTGAGTTTACTAGGGACAGGAGTTTGAGGATTGAAGGTTTGAGAGTTTTGTTTCAAGGTTGTCAAGGACATAGCACTGTTATGTGTTGTCCACACAAGTCCAATGGACCTGGGTTTGATGGTATCTAATTTGGGCAGCTGGCATTGTGGCAAAAGCCTGGGCATCACATGGATCACTATACTAGTTAAGAGCATGTTTTACAATACGATCTTGCCTGGAAAGAGGAGCAATCCAGTTTGTGTTTGGAGTTATGTCTTCTTCACATAAGTCCAAGTGGGCCTGGGTATTATTATATTTGATTTGGGCAGGGGGCATTCTGGCCAGCCCTGGGCATGACATGGGCTACCATACTAGACAAGCATGTGTTACAATGCATTTGTTGTGTGGCAAGAGGAGGAGCAGTCCAGTTTGTGTTGGGAATTTGGAACTTGCTGGTGATTTTGACAGTGGCGAGGTCAGTAGAAAGGGCTGAACATGATGCAAATATGGGTTGTCTCCGGAGATCAAAATTTGAGAGCCTTGAACCAGAGTGCTGCTGCCATATGTTACTCATCCTGTCCAAGTTATCGACCTGGTCACCTTTTTTTTCTACAGGCCTTGTCCTGTTGACAAGGCTTCTCTAGCAATCTTTTGTTTCAAGGCAAGTGTGCATGGTAATGATGCATCTCTGAAGTTAATCAGATGTTACATAAAACTCTGGAGCACACTGTGGATGTTGTTAGCTGCAATCAAAATCTAGGAGAAAACTCAGATTGCCCTATAACGGTGTGAAGTTATTCATTGAACTCTGTTGACAGAAGCAGTTGTGAAGGTAGTCAGTAAGCTCTATAAGGACAGCAGACGGTTGAAGTTGGTGGGTGGGACAAATCCTGGGGCTACTCTTCTAAGTGGAATGATGGCTGAAGTTGTCCTGGAATAAAACCAGGTAAGCAGGCTGCTCTCAGTATAGTGTGAGGCATTGCTAAGGCTCTGTCCAGATGAGTACAGTAACCACGATATCAAATTTTTGGAACAAGAGTTTGTATTTTAGAGAGTTGAAGTAATTTCATGTTTGTGAAGCAGGAGCTCGTGGTAGCTTTTTAACAGAATCTGGTTGGCACCTTATCAAGTTGGATACACCAGATCCCTCAAAAACCCTGAAGTTATGCACTAGGGGCACCAGATGACCAGCCAAGAAGAGGGCCATCTGGAGCTAAGTAACTTCATCAATTAGAGGTTTTCCTGCATTCAGGGTCGATGTAGTAGTCACTACAGATGTGAATCCAGAATGGTGCTTAAGATCATAATTTGGCTTTTTGCCAGATGAGGTTAGAAGAGCATCCCTGGATCAGTTGAATTGCAGACTCTTGTTGGGGGGCCCCTAAACAGCTGGGTGCTTGCAATTGGTACCCTGTTGTAAGATCCCTCTTTCTCCAGGTGTAGCTGGCGGCCTCTTCATTTGCTTGGCAGGGTTTGCCATTTTCCTGGAGTTCCTTCCAGTTTTAGAACCCCCAACAACTTGTGAGCTTGTGTATGAGCTGCTACTGTGGATACCAAAATCTCTTGATCTTACAGGAGCCTTTTCTCAAAAGTTTGAAAACTTTCCCTCCCGAGTGCATTTGACTGGGAAACAAATTACATTGCAACTGTTTCATTCTTTCAATGTTGAATGCTTCCACTTTGTCATGCAAACTTGTACTCTTATAGTTTGGTGGAATTTGGTGGTGGAATTTCAAAACCTGGGCAAGATGTGGGTGCATGCCTGTGGTTGCAGATGGAAGTCCATTGAATGTTCACTCCAAGTCTGGCAGTTTTACTATAAACCCAATGCTCTATATCATGAAGGTTAGTTAGGTAGTTGATTTCTTCGCACTGTCAACTTGCTGGTTGGGTAGTCATGGTTGCTCATATATGAGTTCCAAGACATGAACCAGTTCAGTAGTTGAGAATTGAAACAAAATGGGAAAGCATAAAAGCAAATAAGAAAAGGAACAAAACTAACCTCGGCTGAAGAAATGGCCCCAAATGAATCACACAAATTTCAGCTGGCCCAAAATCTGAGGAATGACTGAAACCCTAAACTCCAAAGAGGGTGATCTTCAAAGAGCTTTGTGCTATGGTTCTAATGGTGTATTGTGCAGAAGGACACAAATGAATAACAAAAACTCCTGCATCCTGAGAGTGAGCAAGTCTTTGGTGTTTTTGTTTTGCTTTTTAGTTGGTGTCATGAGCAAGATCAGCAGGATATACATCTGGAGTGATTCTTGAGTAGTGGATGGATCTGCCACAGAAAGTGAACTGGAGTCCATTATTTGAAGTAGATGGAGATGGCCTTCAAGATTAGGTGAAAAGAGTTTTTTGCTTGTGCAAAGTGAAGGGATGGTTGAAAAGAAGTGCCCAGAAATAGTAGTTTTACTCTAAAGAAATGCTGGGCCATAGAAAATAAGTATTGATGAACAATGAACAGCCACTTCTAGATGATGCTGATAAGCATATAGTAGAAGCTAAATAAAACAAGCTAAAAGCTGCTAGGGATCTTTGTGATAAAGTGAAAAAATCTAGAAATTTTGCTTTAAATTTTGGACCTCCACATTTTGCTGCTCATGATGTTTTATGATTAGTATGATCTTTTGGTCAAAAAACACAGTCCTTCAATTCAACCTTGGATTTGCTGGCAGGTGGGCGTTGCAAAGAATGCCTGAAATTGTCCTCCTGTTGCTGATGTAATTGGCTCAAGCAAACAAATGAAATGAAATCAGTAGGGTCATGATTGTGGAAATACACACAAACACACATTTTTCTAGCAATAATATTCAAGAGTGTGGAGGATGCTGTAAGGTTATTGCACTTTGAAAGTGGTGTTTCAATGGCAAAATCAAACCTTTTCAGTATGTGACTAGTGTTGTCTTTTGAAGACCATAAAATAAGCCCAAAAACAAAAAGAAGAAGGAAAAGAAAATTTTGTTCTGAGTCCTAGCTTTATATTGAATCCTCCTAAGCTGTGAAAAGAGAACTTCATATGGAACCAAAACTAGTGGTTAACTTCTGGGTTAACCTTTGGTTCTCCCCTTGGTTCTAGTCACATTTTAAAAACAAAAGCTAGGCTGGTTTCCGTTTCACACATAAATAGAACCATGAACCCAGTTTTTAAAAAATAATAATTCAAGTTGCATAATGTTTTGATCTATAGTGAAGAAGTTATTGGGTACCTATTGAACAATTTTTTCAGTGAAAATTCATTTAAATCAAAACTAAAATTTATAGGGGAATTTGGGCTAAACTCTTGGTATTGTTGGAAAGCCCTTGTTGAGCAGGAGTGTAATGAAGGCGGATTTGGAATTCTTTTGACCTGAAGTGTGGGAGATATTGAACTTTTGAGTAGTTTTTGTCATTGAAAATTTAATTAAATTCCAAAAAATGATGTTGGAAGGAAAAATTAGTGGGTAACTAGGTCACATTTGGGCCAACTGCACAGGCTACACTAGTAGTAGACAAGTAATATAAATAGTCTAGATGATCTAAAAACTTGGTTAATTTATACACAGACTTGTAGCAGTATAATAAATAAATAATTAATTAATTCAAAGAATGAGAGAGAGAAGAAGTCTATACTGGAGGACATGATCTATCTAGAATTAGGAGGTGGAGAGAAATTTCAGCTCTTAAAATTGGGTGGTGTTGCATTCAAAATGATTAATGACTTGGCGCTGGTTGATGCCAATTTTATCGGCACCCCCATTCTGCCCCCACCCCCAAATATAGCGGTTCCGCTAACACGTCGAAACCCACCCTTGGCGCCCCCCGGAACGCCGCCCGCCCACGTTCGTTCCCCCCGGTTTGCACCTCTCGGCCCGCCTCGCTCGCTCGCTCGCGCGTCTTTCGTCGATCCTCCTCCTCCTCCTCGCGCGACTACGTCATGATCTGCTGCAACAGCAGCAGCAGCTGCAGCCTGTGATGCGTGTGGGATACAAATCTTCATCTTCATCATCATCTTCTTCTGTTTGTTGCTGTTGCAAGCAGGGCAGAATTTTTTTAGAATTCAAGACTCGGATCACCTGCTGTTGGTGTAGTTTGTGCTTCTTGCAGGCAGGCCGGGTGAAAGAAGTTTTGGATTCATGCTTCCGAACAGAGCATGTCCAGATCAACTGTGATCGTCGAATGTATGTTGAGATCCAGACCAGCTTGACTGCAGAGAGCTGCGGGAGACAACATCATGACGGATGCATAATATATTTTTGTTCATGAGATCTTCTTGCTGTTGTTAAGAGATCAGCTGGAGATTTGATGGGAATCTTAGTGCAGCTAATGGATTGGTTACAAGAAGTTCTTCTCGAGAGATTTCAAGGGACCATCGAGTGTGGGTACAGCTGCTATAGGGCTAACTGTTCCGGAATTGGCGTGGAGCCAGCTGCATTACTAGATCAGTTTGAGAAGCTCAGGCTCACGATTATTAGGACTGGGTTTGCAGCGACGAATTGCTGCTGTAGATTCAAAGCAGCAGCGCTTGATCTCATCGACTTATACGTTTCAGCTATGATCTCTAGTAATTACTAGAGCTGTTGATTTATATAAAATGTTCTTGAAGTTGAACTGTTGAAGAATTATAATTGCAGCTGCCCGCCATGATGCGGAGTTTAGTCCTATTGCAGGCGGCAGTCGACGGCGGCGTGAAGCTTGCAGGACCATCCGCTGCTGCCACGTCACCAACTGCAAGCTCCCCTTCTTCTTCTTCTTCCTCTTTGCCTCCGGCCGCGTCGTCTTCCCCTCCCGCCCCTCCTCCGTCGTCATCTCTTATTCTCTCTCCTCCGCCAGCTACTTCGTCCCAGGCTCAGCCACCCTCTCCATCTTCCCCTCCAGCGGCTCCTCCCCCAGCTTCTTCACCCTCTGCATCTTCCCCTCCCGTTCCTCCAGATTCTTCCCCACCGGCCTCAACCCCGCCTCCTCTGGCATCTTCCCCTCCGTCATCGCCTCTAGCGAGTCCTCCGCCATCAAGTACTACTACCCCAGCTCCAGCCCTCCCACCGTCGCCTCCCCCACCCGGCGGTCCGCCTCCAGCCGTCGTCGCATCGCCTCCCCCACCGGGCGCTCCACCTCCATCAGCTGCTCAGTCATCGCCTTCGTCTGCACCTCCCCCAGCTGCGGTGCCACCATCCCCTCCTCCTCCTCCTCCTCCTCCTCCTCTAGCCGTAACTCCCAGCTCTTCTACACCTCCCCCTGTCGTCTCGCCACCACCTCCTCCTCCAACAACAACTGCCCCTCCCCCTGCAGTCGCCTTCCCACCGCCTCCTCCTCCAGCCTCTTCTTTCCCTCCCGTCAATGCCCCGCCCCCGGCAGAATCCAAACATGCACCAAAGAAATCTCCCCCGAAAGCTTCGCCTCCATCACCTCCACCACCTGCTACCAATTCAAACTCCGGATCATCCCCGGTTCCAACGTCGAGTCCAGGATCATCCGCCTCAGCAGCTGCTGGTCCAGCTCTTTCGAATTCCACTTCTTCCCCAACAGCAGCTCTCTCTCCGATCTCCTCTGTAGTCTCGTCGCCGCCACCCGGTAGTTCTTCATCAGACTCGAGCTTGTCTTCCCCTCCTGCGGCTACCACCAGCACGTCCACGACGACGACTACCAAGTCGTCCATTCCCACAGGTGCAGTGGCTGGTATTGCTGCCGGCGGGCTGTTGGGTGTGGTCCTCCTGGTTGCGCTTCTCATCTGCTGCTTCCGCAAGAAGAAGCCCAAGAAGGGTCCGCGCGGAGACGCCAATGGATTTGGGCCGGTGACCACAGCTCATGCCTCCAGCGCTACCGTCCCTCTCACATATGCGGCAGCGGGATACAACATCAAGCAAAACCACGAGCACTGGCTAGTACCGCAAGACTACAGTTCTTCCGGCATGAACAACGGTTCACTAGCTGGCCACTCTCCCGGCGCTGTGCCACCACCGCCACAAGCCGCCGGGCCTTCGCCCAACAACATGGGCAACAACTCCAAGTCGTGGTTTACTTACCAGGAGCTCGCGGAAGCCACCGATGGATTCGCCAAGGAGAATCTGCTGGGCGAGGGTGGCTTCGGTCGCGTCTACAAAGGCCATCTTGCAAATGGCACTGTGGTGGCGGTGAAGCAACTCACGGTAGGCGGCGGACAAGGAGAGCGCGAGTTTCGAGCGGAGGTAGAGATCATCAGCCGGGTTCATCACCGTCACTTAGTGTCGCTGGTTGGCTACTGCGTCGCAGACAGCCAGCGTTTGCTAGTCTACGATTTTGTACCCAATGGCACTCTCGAGTACAATCTTCACGGTAAGAAGCCAGCAGCTGGGAGAATCTTCTGCGTCTTCTTCTTCTTCTAATTCTTCAGCTTCTTCTGTAGCTTCTTCTTGAGCTCTGGAGAGCTGATGGCCGTGTCTTTCTGTGAATGATTTGCTGCATGCGGTGATGCAGTGCTTGAATGTCGAAAAGCTCTCAGTTATCCCTGTTAGAAATCCCTCTTAGAACCAATGTGAAAGGGAAAATTCATTCGTTGCCCCAATAGCTAGCTGCTTTCTAACCAAGGAAAAATTACCAACTTCCCCTTTGACATTGGTTCACAGTACTACCCTTCTAGATCATGGCATAATTGAACTTTCCCTGTGAGGCTCCCGGGAAGGAATGTTGAAAGCTCCCTGTGTTGCACAATTCCCTGTTACTTGCATTTTCAGTCTATTCTTGGAGGTGAAGTTAAGACAATCTTCCCACTAGGGAATCATCCAAGAGCTCCTTTGTGATGATGCATGCGATCCTGGCTGCAGGAAAGGAAACAGTGATGGATTGGCCGACAAGGCTCAAAGTTGGGCTTGGTTCAGCTCGTGGGCTTGCATATCTGCACGAGGATTGCCACCCCCGTATCATCCACCGCGATATCAAATCCTCCAACATTCTGCTAGATGAGAACTTCGAGGCGCAGGTACCACGTATTATTATTATATATGTTGCTCCTCGTGGGAGTTGACATGCATGCAGTTCCTCCTCCTCCTCGCATGCAGAATTCGCATTACTCATGAGGCGGCTGAGCGGAACTTGCAACTTCTTCTTCGTGCTTTTGTGTGATGCTGTGATGCTAAACCCTAAACATCTGCATCATGAAGATCATGGGTGTTTAGAAATTTATTTTTCTCTAGCAATGTATTTGAATTATATCTTGCATGTAGAGTAAATATGTCTGAGCTGCAGTGCGATTACAGGTTGCGGATTTTGGGTTAGCGAAGAATTCATCAGATGCGCATACCCATGTATCGACGCGCGTGATGGGGACGTTTGGGTATCTGGCGCCGGAGTACGCAGCAAGCGGGAAGTTGACGGACAAATCTGACGTGTACTCGTTCGGTGTGGTGTTATTGGAGCTGGTGACAGGTCGACGACCCATCGACACCAGGCAGTCTCTGGGCAACGAGAGCCTGGTGGAATGGGCGCGACCGCAGATGGGTCGTGTACTGGAGGAGCCTGGCACACTGGACGACATTGTGGACCCGCAGTTGCAGGGCTACTACGATCGGCAGGAGATGTTCCGTATGATTGAGACCGCTGCTGCGTGCGTCCGTCATTCCGCCCTCAAGCGCCCGCGCATGTCCCAGGTCCCTTCACCTCTCTCTAAACCATAAACCCTAAACGCTAGCTGGACCACCCGCGCTTAATTCCCATCAATACATCAGCACCCATGCATGCATGCGTGCATTCTTTCTCTTCCCACACAGTTCTAGGCATCACACAATTGCAGGCATGTACTACTGATCAGGTAGTAACCGTGCACTTGCTTGCGTTGAGGTTGCTTGGATTTTTCTTGTACATGATGCTGCAATATGCTCTGTACGTAGGTGGTGCGTGCGTTAGAGAATGATCAAGACAATGCCGGACTGTACCAAGGAATGAAACCGGGACAAAGCATGGAGCTGTACGAGTCTTCTTCTTCGCAGTACGCCGGGTCGCAGTATGGAGGAGGCAGCGAGTACGAATACAGTGGTCGTCAAAGTGCCACCGGCGGTGGTGGCAACAACAATAGTAGGTACAACAGCAGCGGCGAGTATGACACACAGCAATACAACGCTGAGATTCGCAAGTTTAAGAAACCCAGCACTGCTAGCGGTAGCAGTAGTACTCACGCGGCTCCCCCCGGGGGCAGCAGCGCCTCAGAGCTGCACAACAGCAACTGGGAGTTGTACGGGGGCGGCGCGTCTGCAGCTTCTAGCGGGGAATTCGATGCAGCTACTGCAGCTCGTGGCGACGTGTTCTCTAGGGAGATTCCTGCAAGCTCACAGCTAGGTTCCGAGGCCTTATGGATTGAAGACAGCGCCAGCAACCCTTTCGCCACGGCTGCTAACAGAATTAGAGCTTCTTCACAAGCTGCATCTTTCAGACCACCAATGATCCATTCCGGCAGTTTGTCGAACACTGGTGGTAACAACAACAACAACAACAGGAGCGGTTTCATGGGCGACCCACCGCCCCGTCCCGCGGAGTATTACAAGCCCCAGATGCATAATTACAGCGGCGAGTATGTGCCCGTAGGCAGATCGGTACAGTTCGCGGATCGCATTGATGAAGAAGAAGACTAGAGGGCAAATTTTATTAGCAACTTCATTCAAATACAGCAGAGGTAATCATCTTACCTCTCTTAAGGTGCCCTCCAACTACACTAAGCAAAGTTCACCAGTTCTTTCCGAGTGTCTGACTCATTGTTACTAGGGCTTACTTTGAGGTGCACAATTTAAGGAATGTCTAACATAAAAGCATTGCACAGTGTATTAACTGAAAAAAGGATCATATAGCTCAACTTTGGGTTTTGATGGTTGGGGTGCCAGCCAGTTTAAGGAATAAGAATATAGTACCCCAGCTGTACAAGATCATTGGCCATAGCAGCTTGATCGATCATCAATCTCCAGCATATCTCTAGAGATAATGAATGATCTTGAAGAGAATTTTTTGATTCCAAAACTTATTGCTAATTATTTCTATTAGCACTTCAGTGATCAATTAGGGGATGGGCCGTAGATCTACAACTCTTGAGAACATCTGTCTCTTAAGTCTCTCCCAAGATCTGAGCCTACTGATTTGCTCCAGAGATTTAGAGACAAATTTGGTTGGATCAAAGACTTGATCTGAATCCCTGAAACTCCTCTACACAAAAGCATATTTACATTAATATGCTAGGCCTAGAATTATCAGGAAATTTACTGAAGTTTTGAAAAGAAAATTGAACAGCTGAATCTCCACTAGCATTTGGGGGCTCATTCCAGGGACAAAATTAAATTCATTTCCAGATGCTAGCTGCAATATTAGCAAGTCATCTTGGCACATAATTTCTCCATGCATTTGGCCAACATATGGGTGGACAATTGAAACAACTTCCTTCCCATAAAAATGGTCATGGAATCTAAATTTCTTTCCTTGTTCCAAATAACTACCTTACAGTGGTACTGAGATCTAATCTCTCTTTGTTCCAAACAGATTGATCACTTATTTTATCCCCTTGATCTCACTGATTCACGGAGATCAAAATCAGTGTTTTCTTTTTTTTTTTGGGAGAGTTTTCACATTTTTCAACTTGAAAATAATGATTTCAACACATACATTGGATTTTTGAGCAAAAGATGGCCCTATTTCACCAGATTTGGGGGAAAAAACTCTTAACTAATTACCAGATTTCTACAACAGGTCCCAGCTGGTAGCCAAAATATAAAATGATTCTTGAAATTTTTTACATTCCTATTTGGTCTATAGCCAAATTTGGCTAAATTTTATTGTGGATGATCATGAATTTGGCTACATGTATCACGAAATTGACCCAAATTGAACCTGATCTGAATGGTGGTGTTGTTTTCTTGGGACAAATCTACCGTAGTTCATGATGGGTCCATGGCATTGGCATTTATGGAGCAAACATTGCATTACATGTATGACATGCATGTGAATGGAAAATGAGTTCTTGCTTGCCTATCTGCAATGTTTCGGTGGAACTGCAATTTGGTCCTTAAACATACAGCTTTCATGACATGAGCGACAACGCTGGGTTGGACAATATATACCAAGTTGATTGAATACATCTAGTTTACTATTTCCAATTGTCAATTATATGAAAGTTGCATGATGAATTGTATCCTTTTAGATCTTTGCCAAGTATCAATTGGGTGGCAATGGGTTTTAGGGTTTGATCTACGGTTAGGGTTTAAGGTTATTTTTCTTATAAGCTCATTCCTCGAAGTATGTATTGAGAACAAACAAAGGTTTAAACCTAGAATAACCTTGAATAACCTTAAGGTTAAGGCATTTGAACATTGTACGAATTTAAAGCATACACAAGAAATAAAAGGGACCAACCCATCATGTGATTCTTCATGAGCAAAAACTTTGATTACACATATCAAAAGCTTGATGTCAACTTTGTTTGAGTTTTGAGAAATTGAATCAAAGAGGTCAAATGAAAGAATATTATCAACTCATCTCACCCAACGACTACATTCCATTTCTACACTTGGCACTCAACTTTATTTGACCTTCTTCCCAATTGTTTCATCAACAAAAAGAGACCAATGAATCCACCTTTTATGCTTGATATAAATTTGAACCCAACAAGAAAAATTATTAAGAACAATGTGGGGATAATCATTTGAAGCTTCATTTGAACAACTTTGTGATGGATCATTGGTCTGCATTTCAAATTGATTATATTTCTCACTTTTGTTCATGGATTGTTAAATACTCCACAACAAATAGGTGTTGGAGGTATTTGAAAACATAGCTTTGAAACCCTTGATGAATTTTAAACAATTCACACTAGACAAGTAGAACATGTGTATTACTTCAACATGTTTTAAGAACCATTTAGAATTTTTAACAAACCCACCCACGAAAAAAATAAAATTCAAATGTTGTTTTACAAATTGAACTCATAGGAGATGTACATTTTTTACAATCACTTAGTTTGTTGATAATAACATTTTAAAACTATTTTTGAAGCTTGTATTAATTTTTATTTGATATAATGTAAAGGCCTCTTAAATGGAATAATTTAATTATTAAATTGGGGCCATGTCACATGCACAAAAGATGGACATCATTCAAAAATTGGATGAATAAAAAAAGTATGGCATGGTTGTGACCACTAAACTCTAATGACCCATATCATACATAAAAAATCATATGTTTCAAGAAGGGGTCTTGCATTAGTGGAACATCATATAATGTGACATATAGAAAAAATCATCATTCTAAAGATAACTTTTGTCCACATAATGGATCAAAAAAAAGAAAAAAAAAAGATTTCAAATGTTAAGGTCTTTCATGTGTTAGATTAAAATAAACACATTGTAGTCAAATCAATTATTTGGATAAGCCATGATCACTAAGAAAACCCATGATACATTAAAATAATATGAAGTTTCATGCAAGCATTTGTGATTTGGAAAATAGGACAAATTTTGTTCTTAGTGTTTCAAAATGAATGCAAAATCATGTAATGTTGGACTTGAAAAATTACAAAAATGTCAAGAGGTAAGTTCACAATAAAATGTTAGGCATTGACATGCTTGACTATATTCATAAAACAATAGTGGATTGGTTAGTCAAGATGATGTGCTAGAACGTGATTGGTTATCACAAGCAAAAAATTAAAAACTTATGTTTAACAAGCCCACATTCAATTTCTTTTACTTGTCATGACTTAAAACTGTCACATTACTAGTGTGTAAACGATATATTAATTATTTTAAAAGGCTATCATTTAAAGATAAATTCAGATAAATAAAAAAACAAATAAGCAACAAATAACTTATTACGATGTTTTATAGTGATTGTGGGTATATTAAATTCATTAGAATCATTTGAAAATCATTTAGATGTTCCTATAATATATATTTACAATTATTGTATAAGTACATCAAACATTTCCAACAACATTCACTTAATTTACCTCTTCAAAATGTCTAAAATTAAACATGGGTCATAAGTCTTGCAATCAATTTTTCTATTGCAAAAATGCACCCAAGAAATAGCCATTGCAATCAACTAAACAAATAAAGTCTAATAATGGTTTGTAGGTTATAAATGCACTAAAAGAAAAGAAGGGTGCCAAAGCCAAAATCCTTTCCAAGATTTGGCATTATGTAATGGATTTCTTTGCATTTTCATACAAATTTTACAACAAAATATCAATTTTGAAACCAAATGTAATTCATAATATGATAAATAATTAATATTTTTTGCATCAAGTGGGTCAAAACCTATAATTAGGAGCCAAAGGGATTATTTTGGAAAAGGATTGCACATCTTTTTCCCCAAAAATATTTTACATGCAAATGAATTTTTGAATGAAATTTTTTGTAACTTGTTTTTCAAATATATTTAAATGTTTCCCAATGCATCACATTTTTTTTGTTAGTCATTATTGAATAAATATGAATTTTGAAGAGTTTGCAAATTCCTTACAAATTCAATGTTTCATCTTGAAAAATGATCAAAATTCTAAATCGTCACCAAAAATTAAAATTTCACATTTAAGTTTTATTATAATCTAAACTATAACTTTTCTTCATATTTCATGTACATTATAACCCATTTATATGTGGTGAAGGACATTGAAGCTTTGAAATTCTAGAGCAATTTTGAAACATTCTTTGAATTTTTAAAGTTTTAAAATTTCACATTCAAAAAAGTATGAATGTTTTTTGAATGTGGCTAATATGACTTGTCATTTATATTTTTTTCAATGAAAATTCTTTTTTATATGAGTCCTTTTGATAGTCCTTTACAAAATTGATTCCATCTAACGTAATAGATGTACATTTTCAAACATTTTAAATTAAAATCAAAACTTAAAATTGGATCAAATGAATTTTTACTCTAAGTTCCTTGACATTTATATTAGAGAAAAAATACTAACTTGTCATGATTATTATGGTTTCAAATGGTAATAAAAAAATAAATTTTTGATTTTGATTAATTATGTTTAACATTTGATGCCCTTTTTGGCTCCTAGTTACATGTTTTGACTTGAGCCTTACAATAAATCAAATGTAAAATTTCAATGTTTTTAACCATGACCACAAATTATGAACTATTAAATAGTTAATCATTTCAAAAATCAAAATCCAAGATGGTGCATGTAAAAGAAGTTCTGAATGGTTGAACACATGGTCTTTCTTATGCAGTGTATTAATTTAGCTCACAATAAATTTGAATTTTTAAAAAATGTGTATTGGATAAATTTTTTTTGGAATGACATCCTTATTTTGAATATTTTAAACAAACAAAGAATTTTTGAAACATCACTAATTTGCATGAAACTTTTGTGTTTACAAATTTACAAGTTTTAAATCTAATTTTCTTAAATTATATTTCAAATTATGGTGTTCTCATGTGATGATTTTTCAATGTTGGGTCCAAACTTTAGACACAATCAAACAAGCCAAAAATGGGACAAAATATTAAACATAACCAGTCAAAATAAAAAATTCATTTTTTTTTTTTGCCATTTGAAACCATGGCAGTCATGGCAAGTTGTTTCTTTCACTCATATGAATGTTAAGACATCCATACTAAAAATCCATTTGATTTAATTTTAGATTTAAACTTTAATTTAAGACATTTGAAAGAGAAGTTTTATTGTGTTAAAAAAAGACAAATCTACAAAGGACAATATATCAAAAAAATTCATACAATAAAACAATTGATGAAAAAAATGAGATTATAAGAAGTTATTAACCACACTAAAAAAACACTCATAATTTTTTTAATGTAAAATTTTAGAATTTAAAAAAACTCAAAGAATTTTGTAGAAATGTTTTAGAATTTCAATAGTATTTTACCACATATAAATGGGGTACAATGGACATGATGTATTAAAAAATATTGTAGTTTATAATATAAGAAATTTCTAAAAATGTACTTGAAATGAATTTTTGGTTATGATTTGATATTTTGAACATAATTTCAAGGTAAGCATAATATCCTTAAGTATTAATATTAATTTCATCCTTAACAAATGCAAGATTTTTTTGGGTTAAGGAAAACTTGTCTAGTAGTTACTACAATTTAGGAGCCATTGCAACACCACTCATGTCTGAAACTTTAAACAATTCAATGGTGACATGTTTTGCCTCCTAATCACTTGAAATAAGAATCACCACAACAATAAAAACATCCCTTGTTCATTTTGACATCAATAAGTCAAAAGTGTAGGTGGTTGGTAGATAATCAACTAATGTTGGTTGCACATTAGTGGTCATAGTTTTTTCAATCAAACTTGATAGAACTTCTTCAACAAAACTTTTCTTGGGTGGGAATAGAAGTTGTGGACATAGCCTATACACTAACCTCTGGAGTTAAATCAATTCAATAGTCCTCATAAACATCAACCCTTTAATCACAAATAACATCAAATCTTCCAAAAAAACAACTTGAATTGCATCATCTTTCTTGAACTTATTGGCAAAAGAAAAAAAACCAAAAGTTGCAAAAGGAGATACCTACACCTTCTTTTTACTTGGCTCACAATTGAATGAAGATCTTGTGGCAAGGTTTGTTGGATCTTCCAACAATTTTTCTACCAAAGTAGAATGGTAAGATTCAACATAATTTTTCATGGTTGTTATGCCATTAAATTTATGGTATGCAATGAGGCCCTTCCTACATCTTGTGCGTATGGCCAAGATTTTAGGAGGAGTTGTTCCATTGTGGTAGATTATGCACTTCATAATTTGGTTTTTGGAAAGGTTAATAGGTTGATTATCATTTACCTTGAAAAATGCCCATGTGATGAATTGTGGTAGTGTGGTTTCGAAGCCAATCTCTGTTTATGTAGGTTTTCCAATTCAATTTCTATTTTCATAGGTTCTCCAAATGTGCTTTAGCATGCTCTTCATCAACACCATCAACATCAAAAGTTGAAATCTCTATCTTAGACCCAACTTTGTGCAAAGGTTACACATTGTTGACATCGTAGCCATTGTCATATCTTGTAAATGTTGAAAAAAATTCATTAGTGGAACTGATGTCATGAGGCATTGAAAAATAAACCATCAAAGTAATAAAACCTAGCATTGTAATAACAAAAGCAAGACGACAACAATAATGGGATAGGACACAAGTTTAAGGTTTAAAAGATATGGATATGGATTACAGTTCCATGATGACAACAAAGTTGAAAATGCCACCCAATGTGCAGATTCATGCCTTAACCACAATGATTATCATTTAAAGCAATATATGAAACAACATGCAATGGCACAAAAGGAGATGATGAAAGCAAGTTAAATGACACGATTAGAAAAAAAAGATGATAATACAATACCAAACAATGTAATTAGATCAACAATAATAGCAACATGCTTGCAAATGTGAGAAATCAAAGTCAAAAATGCCACCCATGTAACTTCATGCCTCAACCATGATGGTTCTAACTTAAAGTAATGACGCAACATGCGTTGGCACAAAAAAAAAGATGACAACAATACATTCAACGATATGATCAACAAAAGAAGGAAATGATAATACAATATTGGACAGCACAATCAGATTAACGACAGTAGCAATAGGTGTGTGCATGTGAAAATTCATCAAACACCATAAGATGAAACCATCAACAAAAGAACAACAAGCACAACCAAAAGGAAAGTAGAAAGAACTTACTTTCATTCAACTTGTTGACATTTAAATGTTGGTGCTCTTCCATGTTCTTGATTCTCTTGTAGAAGCTTTTAGGCATATTCATGAACATAAATGTGCAAGTCGGCTGACATGCTCCCAACCCCCTTTATAAACTCAAATATGAATCTAAGGTGGAAACAACAAAAGAATAAGGAGTTAGGGCACACACCGTGACTCGCAGCATTTTGGGGGTAGAGGGGTGTGTTGGAGCTATAGGATGGGGATTAGGAAGAGTGACAAGCATCAATTACTCACATGGATTTGCACAAACTAAACAACAAGTTAGTTAGTGCATAATTTGAGCACTTTTGGTGTTAAGAAGAGTCACATGCAAACTCGGACTTACAAGATTCACCACGGCCTGGACTTGGGGGAAGCCGTCACCTTCCCCCTTATAATATACTTTGTGCCTTTCCACGATGCCCACATCCAAATCGCATTTTGTCCTGGGACTCCCAAGTGGGAGTCCCGAAATTCCTAAACTTATGACTTTCGCGACTTTGGGGGCCCATAACTTTGTGTGTAGAGCTTCGATCGAGATGAGGTTTAAAGCAAAGTTATAGCCCTCGTCAAGAGCTTTCCAATGATATAAGGAACTCTTCAATCCAATGAGTTTTGACCCCTGCAATTACCTTTTGAAAATTTAAAAATCCATCAGGAATTTCCAAAATGGGAGTTCACTTGGGAGTGTGAAAGTTCATTCCTCCCATTCTTTTGCACTCCCAAGAGCATGATATGTGACTCTCGGGCCCAATCTTGGCCCACACCTTTGCAAACCCTTACCTTGGTTGCGAGCCCAAGGCTAGGGTTGCGACATTGGCGGTGCGATGTGAACATTGCAAACATCAAAAGACAAAAAGTGGTAATCATGGAAAAATCAGGACATCATGAAATGATGTAAACTACATGGACTCGTCACATAAATGGCACACAAACAAGAATGAATTACCCTAACCCTAATTGTAACTTCATCCGAGTATGAAAAGGTTACGGAGCTAGGTTTTTAAAAGACACCTTGAACTTGTAATCTCCCCAGGTAGGGTCCAATTGTCGATACTTAAAATTTTTAAATCACCAATTATGAGGTGGGGGGACATGTGTTAACTTTCAAAAAATTTCAGGTAGGAGGGGGGGTTTGGGTTTTCGAAAAAGTAAGACCCGGCGAGCATACATGCATATACCCGATCTGATACCTGGTTAATACCAGGCAAGAAAAAAAAAACCCCCCGCCCCACACTGGCCAGCACCCACCAGCACACCATGAAGGATGGATGGCAAGTGGTCGAGAGACAGTTTTCTGTTGGGTTCCAGTTCCCCTAACTAACCATGGTGGTTAGCTCAGTTGCTTTTTTTAACTACCCTAAACCCTAACAACCCACTAGCAGCTTGTTAGTAGGTAGGTAGGTAGGTAGTAAAGACAACCCTTACCTATGTATAATCTATCTACTTTATCTAGTAGTTATCTGTTTTCCTACCTATCTACCTATATATGAGACTTATTTCTTACATAATTAGTTACCAAGGTGAAACCACATACTAACTCATTTGAGGTTAATAACAGGCATCCAATGGATGGTGTGCAATAACAGGCATCCAATGGATGGTGCGCTGGTGGGTGCTGGTTCACTATGGCTAATAGATATTTCTTGGATACTGAGAGGTGGGTCACATCTAATAGATATCTTTGTAGACTGAGAGTGGGGACTCATCATCTATGCATTTTTGTAGATCTTGTGAATCTAAACTTTTTTCATACATAGGTGTGCAATCCAACAGTAATACCAGAGCTTTTCGGGGATATTAAAATCTATTCCTTTTTGTAGATATGTGTTTTCTGAAAATCTATACGATATATAGATTTTAAGTTGGGGCTCTGGACGAGCGATTCTCTCCAACGGAAAGAGACGAAGGAGACCGTGCGCTCTCTCTCTTGTTCTCTCGCGCTCTCTCCACTCTTCTCGCTGTCTGTCTTGCAAGGAGTTCTTCTTGTAGTAGAAGAAGAAGCTTTGGCTCTGTGGCGCTTGGGTTGTGTTTGGGTCTTTCCTGACTCTTGTTTTTCGGGTGTGAGGAGTGTGTGAGCCAGAAGGAAAGGAAGGAAGAAAGCAAGCAAAAGATGGGGTCGGGAGCGGGGAGGGGGAAGTTCAAAGGGAAGCCTACGGGACGCCGCCATTTCTCAACGCCCGAGGAGATGGGTATGTTGATTTCTCAACCCTTTTTGCTCTTTTCTTTCTTGGTTGGTTGGTTGGCTGGTTGGTTAGTTGGTTGTTCTTGTTCTTGTTCTTGTTCTTGTGTGCTGTTTTGTAGTTTGTGGGTGTTTCTGCCTTCTTTCTTTCTTTCTTGTTCCTTTTTATGGATCCACCTGGTGGTTTCTTATGAGGAATGAGGAAGAAAGGAGAAACAGAAGCGGTAGCAGGAATGGAGTTTGTCGTTGGGGATGAGCGGGACTGAATTTCTCAGATAGACAGCTTTAATGGCAACTGTCTGCCGCCTCCTCTCGGAAGGGTGCAAAACTCGTAATCGCTGGAAATGTGGGGGGCGCAGTGTTGCAAGAATTTCTCGTGCTTGTTTGAAATTTACTGGCGACTACTGCGCCTAGTTCTTATGCCTCCACGTGACACATTTTAGCTGGTTTTATGGCTAGTAGGAGTGGTCTCTATGGTCCTAGTGGGTCTTACAAACCCTAAGGGTTTCATCCCAATGAGCTTGATGATCAGAATTTTCACTTGCTCAGCAGGCTCTGTTTGTTTTGAGATTTGTATTATCCCTTGTATATCCTAACCTGGAATAATGCTCTTGCACCAAAATCAGAGTTTGCCAGTAGGATCTACTTCCCATCATTTTGAACACAATGACAGTTCTAATACAAAGTATAAAGACTTCATGTGACTGAGTTCTTCTTCGTCTCCTGGCAACATGGAATTGGATTTTGAGCTTATCTCCTTTTGTGCAATTGGTCAATTTCTCCCCCTGAGAGCAGCAAAGGTAGGGGTAGAAACAAAGATCACAGGATTGGTTTATTCTTTCTGCAGTCCTATTGAATCGGGTACCCAGATTAGCAAGCTTGTCTGGAAGTATCACCGTTCCACACTGGGCACCTTTTGTGGTGGTTATGAAGCTGATAGAACCATATGTTTGATGTACTAACTGTTGCTCACTTCTTGCTTGATGCTCTTTTTTGCAGCTGCTGGCACATCTGGCAAACCTCGAAGCTTTAAGCGGGTATGCAACTTTACCCCTTTTGTTTTCACATGGTTGCTTGGTGATGTATCAGCTGAAGCTTTGCTTATGTCTCTCATGTTTTGTCCACATCCTGCAATGGGTGTACTGCAGGATGCCAAGGAGGAAGAAAATGGTGAGGATGAATCTGAGGAGGAGGAGGAGGAGGAGTCAGAAGATGAGTCCTTGGTATATCTTGTCACTGTGCTGAGTGCATGTCTTTTCAATAGTAATAGCATGCCAGCAGCCATGGTATGTGGCAGGGTTCTGGTGCTCACTAGCACCTAGTCAAGCTAGACTTGATCCACTACTAATTGATGGCACCAAGTTGATTGTGTTATGGTGCAGAGTGTTCAGATATGTTTGGTGAAAGAACTAGCACAAATATTCTGGAAAAGTGTGTGTCTGTGTAACATCTACAATAATTGGAGAGGAATAAGCTGGGAAAATTTTACATAAAAGAAGGAGTTCCAGTTCTGTTGTGTACTGTTGAAATAACTTTTGTGGCTTAGATTAGGATTTTCAACCTTCTGCAGCTTTAACTTACATTTTGTTGTTACATGCAATGTTTATCAAGTGTCCTCCATGTCAGCGAAAGAAGACCCACTTTTGTTGTATTCTGGTGACTTGCAGAAAAAGAAGGGAGCACAAGGTGTCATTGAAATTGAAAACCCTAACCTTGTCAAGATCAAAAACTTGAAAGTCAAAGATGTGGATGTGAGTACACCTTCCGTCAACACCTCTTCTGTGCATGGTTGTTCTCATTTCTTTCTGCAATTTTTTTGCCGGGTAGGTGTTAGGAATTGTTGTATAGTCAGCAGGCCACCCCTTGTTGACCAGCATTATTAATCAAACCCTGGTATCAATGAATTGACCAGTGCTCTCTGATTGATGTGGGTGCTTTGTGGAACAGCTAGACAGGCCAGCTGAGCTTTCTAGGCGAGAGAGGTGCAACCACTGTTATGCCCCCTTGGAATATTGTTTTCTGTGGCACTTTTTCCCTAGTGGTCTTGCATATTTATGATTGTGAGGTGGAAAAGCTAGGACTTGCAACTCTGACAATCTGGACATAACCCCCTGCATGGTTGTGGTGTTGAATGTATGCTTTAGCTATATTTCTTTATTTCCCAACTCCATTTTTGGTGGTGATATCATCATTGCAAGTCCCAATATAACTTGAACATTTTTTGTGAAGCTGGACTTGGATTGTGCGACTCCAACTTCACATCTGACATTTTGTGTGAAGCTGGACTGTGATTGATGTTACAGGTAAAGTTGGAGTTGCAAATGTATCAGAACTAATGGTTGACAGTTGTGGGTGTGAGGAACAGAGAAGAAATTGAGAAGCAAAGAGCACATGAACGGTACATCAAGCTGCAGGAGCAAGGCAAGACTGAGCAGTCCAAAAAGGACCTAGGTGTGTGTCCTACCTTTTTTATGTGTGCTAGTTCACTCTGAATTATTTTTAGGGAAAAATTTGTCCAAATTTTGACCTCCCACAAGGGTCTCCTGCCATTACACTTAGAATTTGAGGGGAGTTTAGAGGCATCGAGATGGTTAGAGAGCTGGCTCCTCCTTTGCCAAACTCATTCTATACAGTACACTATTTTGTGTATAGGCCCTGGTGCAGGTGTCTGGTCATGTGTGTTTAGCTGTCAGTTGACAGCACACAGTTGACAGCAATGCTACTTGTCAGAATCCTTAAGAAAAATACCTGTTCACTCCCTCTAGACACCTGTTGAATGGAGTTGTTAATGATGTCTACATCTGGGAGTTATCCACTTTTTGTGAGATGTAGTGTTGTTGTCCTAGGGTCTGTTCTCTTCCCTCTGTACAGCTCTCACCTAAAAGGAGAATTTCCATGCAGAAAGGTTAGCCTTGATAAGGCAACAACGACTGGAGGCTGCCAAGAAACGGGAGGAGGAGAAGGCTGGTTTGTTCTTGTCCCTTTCACTACTATCACTTTCATTTATCACTCAGTTATTGTCTCATTTGGAGAAATTTCTGTGTTTCTGGGCTTGGCTGAATTCTTTGGCTGTATGTTTTGTGTTTGGGGGTTGAGGCCTGACACAACAGGGAGAGTTGAATATCTCTAAGAGCCTAAATGTAATGTGTTACTGTCTTGATTTTGGGGATGCAATAGGAGTTCATAATTTGTCTTGCTGACACACGTTCTCTAGGGGATTTTTATTATTGCACTATCAGATCAGCAGTGTATATGGGTGTAATGATTTTGATTTGACTGGTTACTGCTTGTGATGTGGTTTTGTTTATACAGCTAAGGAATCCAAGAAGGTGGATGCACGCAAGTAGGAAATGGCTTGTGCAGAAATGGTTGCCTAGGTTGGGCACTTGTTTTTAGTCATATTTTCTCTTATTTTTTAGGTTGGTCACAATTTCTATCTTGGTGGAAACATTGATGGTGTTGAATCAGTAGGACACCAGCACCATTGACCTCAAATAAAAAGCATCTGATGTTGTCTCTCAATTTTGACACTTTTTCAATTTCGCCATAGTGACTGAAATCTTTGATGTGAGGGGTTCAAAGCTTCAGATTCAACCATTTGATTGTACTGATGTTATGCAGCAAAGTATAATTACCGGTATGTGCTGAAGAACACACAGGTGGGCAAAGCTGCGCCTGTAAGGGATGAACATGAAGCAATAAGGATCCACAAGGATTGACATGTTCAACAATAAGATTTGTTTTATCAATTCAGGGACTACAGTCCATCCTTAGTGTTTTAACCCACCTGCTCTGTTTAGTGCATGTGCTTTGAGTTCAGGAATTTGCGCTGGAGAAAAATGGCAAAGATATCACATACCATCTTGTACATTCCTTTTCCAATATCATAATTGTTCCATAAGATATCTTGAAATTATAATTCAAGAGCAAAGCTACAATCCTGAATTTGAATTAAATTTGTGTCCATTATGATTTAGTTTTGAAGATTCATTTCTCCTCTGAAATTTGAGGCATCATCATAGCTCACATTTAGGCAACATGGGCTAATTTTCACATTTTCATTGCTCCAATTTGAAATTATTCATCAATAGGTATGGACTGTAAATTTTTGTACAATTTCATCAAGATTATTTTGAACTGCTCCTCCCTCTCCCACAATTTACTTACCTACTACCTGTTTACATGGCCTTATTTATGTGAGCCCACCTACATACTTAACAAATGTAAGTATTGGAAATTCCTTTTCATCGTTGACTTCAGCCCTCATTAATCTCATTGCTACTAAAAGGATGACTTTAATACATGTATTACAATTGGTGTTGAAAGAATATTGTTCGTGCATAAGCGTAAAGCCTAAGCTTGGAATTTAAAGCTTAATGTGATTTTAATCCACCTACATGGATGAATTTCATTTATGATTTGAAATAATTAATTATTTAATAAGATGAAATTCATTTGTGATTGAAAAATAAATAAATTCAAAATTATTTATATCCATCCTCATTTGTTGTCAAATTATTAATATCTCAAACTTGAATGTCATTTAATAATGATGAATAATGAAATTGTGATAGTGGGGAAAAATATGGTGATAGGATCAAAATGATTTTTAAAATTTTATTTAAAAATTCATTTTCATCAACAATGTTAAGCAATTTTTTAAATATTATCATGGGATGAGTGTAACCCCCCCACCCAATTGTTGTGAACAACATTAAAAGTATATTTTGTGAAAAACTAGGGTGTTTTGAAAATAAATAATTATTAAAAACATCCCATTGTCATATATGATAGTAGTTTGTTTGAAGAAAACTAGGTAAGGTGCTTAAAACTGAAGTTCAAAAATCAATTGTCACCATTGACATTAGGTAGTTTAAATATATTTAAAGCATTCAAAATCCATTGTTGTTAACAACATTTCGTTAAAGTTGAAAAAATTCATGGCACCCTTGATAAACAATGAAAAAAATCCCCTCGTTGTTACCAATGACACTTATAATTAGGTTTGAGAAAAGTTATTAAAACTGAAGTTCAAAAATCGATTGTCACCATTGACATTATTTAGTTTAATTGGGTTTTATTTGCATGTGTATAAGGAAAAAAACATTTTACCATCCCAAGTTTCAACTTCAGGGTCTAAGCTCAAACTCTAGGTTCATGCAATAACTTGCTTAATGTTGAAAAGCACATTGTAGTATGTTTACATCTTGGGTACATTAAAAAATGATCAACCATTTTTGATTAAGGTAGTTTGGCAAATGAAATATTCTCATTGTTTCTATGAATTCTAATATCAAATGGAGTAATGATAAAATGAATGTAGTACTTTCATTGTTTGCAAGTATAATTGAAAATGACCAAATGGTTAAAGCAATGCAATAGATAACTTCAATTCTTTGCAAATTATAACAAAAAAGGTATAATGTTTTTGGGAAAACAATTTTTATTTTTATTTTTATTTTTGCAAACTCTAAAAGTACATGGCAAGGGCATACACAATACCCTCATTTCTTTTGATGTCTCTAATATAACATGGGATCGGCATCTGCAATACCCTCATTTTCTTGCAAATTATAAGACATGACAAGGGTTTATTGTTCATACCTTCATTTATAATATTAATCTTTTAATCTTTTTATGAGATTGATTGGAATGCCCTCATTTGTTACATAGTCTTGCCACAATGTTAACCAAGATGCACGAGAATGATGAAGAGTTGAGCTCCCCACCACTCTAAAAAACCAAGACAACAAGACAACAACAATGGTGGTAGAGAATTTGACTCCCCATTCTATGGACCAAGATAACAAAATGATGGCAACATTGAAGTATTTTGCTCCTACAAATCAAAACAACAAGGATAGGGAATTGAGCTTCCCATTGTTGTTGTGTAAACCAAGACAACAAGGTGGAAATGACCACAAAGAGCTTGACCAATTTACAAACTTAAACAAGAAGACAACAACTACCGACACAAGGAGCATTTGACCCTTGAAGGCACATTGTTAGACACCTTTAATTTTGAAATATTAAAAGGACGAATACAAGGCTTCACCAATTAAGTAAATGAAATTAACATCAATTATGATGTTGGTAGTTACAACTTGATTTTTTCCCAATCAAGTTGATACCCTTTAGGTAACCTACATTTAAAGTAACAATCCTAGATACAATCTGCATGTCTATGAATAGCAAGAACTACCACAAGTGGGCAAACCAAAAAATAATTTAAAAGATCAACCATTGGACGTTATTTAATGTAATGTGATTTGGTTAGCTACTTCCCAACCATTCTTTTGTGGAAAAACAACCAACCAAATTGTGGAATATAACCAAGGTTTCACATTGCTCCACATGACCATTTATGCACATTTATCACATTTCATAATACAATATTTATATAAATCTAGTTATATGACTTGAAAATTTCATAAGTTTAATATTACATTTAATTTGAAACCTATACATGTAAACCATGAATATTGAATTGTAATTTTTTGCAATTTGTCACACATTTTAATGTTGGGGTTGTTGACATCATTCAATTTTGGTATTATAAAAGAAAGAGTGCAATATTAAAAAACTTCATTTGTTGTAGCCTTGTAGATCTTATGATAACGAACCACCGAAGGAAAAGTTTTGATCATTTGACCCCAATTTTTTGATCATTTGCCATGTTGTAGATAAATGGAATGGAACCATGTTGGGTTAATAAAATAATTTTCCATTTGCAAAAACACATTTTATTATAACACATTTTAGTAAATGTTCAAATCAAAGCTAGTTGAACACTTTTGGTTTCATTCTATCTTGTTTGGTGGGTTGCATTTCTTAATGTAAGTATAATACGTTGTAATCACCTTTAAACCCATTTTAAAGTTTTTATTTGGAGCATTTCAAATTGTATGACCTAGAACCAACAAAAAACTATCCATTGAAAATTGTTCCACACATAATTGGCTTAAAGTATATATGTTATACAAGTTTGTATTGGTTACATTTGACCTAATTCATTTCTTCCAATGGTTGTTTAGTGTGTTTGTTATATGTGGCACCATTAAATTGCTTTGAACTTATTAGTGTTATGTATAAAGTGCCATATGTTGTGAAATCTAATGTATATTTGGTATTTTTGGCAACATTATGTTAATTATTTCAACCATTTAATTTTTTTTATAACTCATCCATTGACTAATTGAAACCTTAGAGTCTTCTATTTTGAAGTTGACAACAAAACTTGTTGCAAATACCATGATGCATATGTTGAAGGTGCCACATGTGCTGTCATTAGATTTTTTTAACTACAAATCCACCTTATTTTCACGGCATTATGCTAGCTTTTCCATGCATGTTATTTCAAAACCATTTGCATATATAAGCAACATTTTATATTGGAAATTGACAATTATATTTACATTTCATATATGTAAATGCATATGTAAATTGGAACTTTACATCTTGACAAATTATTCCTAGCCATTTTTAGAATTTCTTATGTAAAATCACATGCAAGTAATTAAATTATTTTTGTTGTTTCAATGCAAAGATCCCAATTGTGATTGGAACAAAATATCTTTAGTTGTTTGAGTTGAGGAACAACAATTTCTTCATGCAATTAATCCAAATGACTTACTTGTAGGCCCAAACCTTTGCAAGATTCATGTTTTTTTTATCAATAAAACACATCATGGAGTCATACCTTGACCTAACCATCCCATCACATTGCAAGATTATGTGAGAATTCTAAACATATCCTATGTTAACAACAATTTTGTACTTAGCAAGCGGTTACATTTTTTGTATTTAAGAAAACAACCTTCACATAACACACCTAACTACCATATCTTAAATAATGGCATGTAAAGAATATAGATTTAAAAAAACATGCATAGAAGAAAATGAGACTCCGACAATAATACTTACAACTTGTCAAACTTGTAAAAGAAACAATTTTTGTAAGTTTTGTCAAACATGCACATCACCAACTCCAAAAACATTCTCATATTGTGGAATAGATTCATTTTGAAGAAAAACCCTATTGGTTGTTAATTGTCTTTTTAATTCCTATTATTAACACACTTAAAAGCCTTACGTGATAAATACTCTACCCTTAGTGATTCCATGCTATAAAGTTGACCATGTTTCAAAAAGACTTTTAATGTTGCACTCTTTCTTTTACAATACAAACTAATTTTGCCATATATCTTAAAAGTTGAAAAGATGTTTTGTAGACAACATAAAATTTCAATTATTTTGCAGCATTAAATCAAAATATCAATGGAATAAACCTAAGGCTTTTAAAAACTATGGTCAACTATTAATCAACAACAAAAACATCATCTTTATTTGAAATGAGTTGAATTAATATGAAATATCAAGAACAACTTTTAAGAACATGTAATCAATGTTTAAAACATTGTTTTCGTCACTTTAAAAACCTTTTAAATGAGTTGAAATTTTTTTTAATGGATTTTTTATTGAAATGTTTTTAGGTGTATCTTCAGATAATAATATAAGAACACATCTTTTTGGGTCATAAGAACTAAAGTTTAAAAAATCAATTTGTGAAGCATCATTCTAAGAATATTTTTGTCATTAAGGAGTCTAGACCTTAACATGAGGTTCCTTGTATCTAATTTACACTCATCTTTGTTTTTTCATTCTTTTACAACTTTAGTTTTTGGTTGGCAACCAAGGTTAAAACATGAAAAAACAAGTAGGCTAGGAGAATGTTTTAAGACTCAAACATGCTTCCACAAGTGTGAGGGAGTGAGTTCCAACACTCCCAAGTGGTCTTTTCACTTTGTAAATTCGTTCTAATTATCCCAAAGCTCCCCACCCTTATTCCTAGCTATATGCCCTAGATTTGCATTCCACTATAAACTTGAGAATCAACAAGTTCTTTTACGGCAATACCAATTGACAAACCTAAAAATGTGTCGCCTTTTTTTAACACAATTCCGTGACAAAAGAAACCCTCCCTCTTTCTTTATGCCTCCCTTGTCCTTTTCTCCCCTTATTATATTCTATCCAACATGCAACCTTGGGTAGATTCTATGACCCAAATCATGCATGAAACATGTGTCACAATGAAAACATTTCTTTGAAATTGTGCTTTAGCAAGTTCATCATTGGAAAAAAAATTCACAAACTATAATACAAATGACATAACAAATTTCACACATGATACAAAACGAGCTTTAAGTGCCCCACACAATTTACCATAACCAACTTTGTTTGAAAAATCATAGTTCAATGAGTTAGTTGTCAAGATAAGCATTCTAAATCCTCATTTGCATAGTTCACACTCATATTGCTATGAAACAAACTTTGGTCACAATAGGTTGTAATGTTGTCACTTGTAGCTTCAACTTTTTAATGTTTTTTTTTTGGGGTCATTGAACAACACCCAAGCTCTCATTATGACAATGATGATCACAAAGTAATTTTTTTTCCCAAGGTCCTACTAAACCATTTTCATTATTGTGTGAAAAGAATAATAGGGTTGGAATTTTTTAGGGCGAAGGATATGGGATAAAGTGGACCCTACTAAACCATTTTCACTATTGTGTGAAAGGAATAATAGGGTGGGAATTTAGGGCAAAGGATATGGGATAAAGTGAGGAGGTATTGGGAACATGTTGGAAACCTAGTGGGAATTAGATGACCAACAAAAATCCCCCAAAAGAAAAATAAAATTGGGTGTGTCCGAAGTGTTAGGGTTTAAGAGACACGCTTAGAAGGGTCGTGAATTTTAGGGTTTAGGAGACGCTTAGAAGGGTCGTGAATTTTAGGGTTTAGGAGACGCTTAGAAGGGTCGTGAATTTTAGGGTGTAGGAGACACGTTTAGAAGGGTCGTGAATTGTTGGGTTTAGGAGACATGCTTGCTTGGAA
>Ga0116231_10002971_pt1 | contig 35441 bp, 27 predicted proteins | sample S1TSphgellanicum_2_FD_89695 | JGI IMG/M metagenome (GOLD analysis project Ga0116231, IMG submission 89695) | Host-associated microbial communities from peat moss isolated from Minnesota, USA - S1T2_Fd - Sphagnum magellanicum MG | ecosystem: Host-associated > Plants > Peat moss > Unclassified...
CAGCAGCACCGGTGGTACCGCTGGTACCGGTGGCTCAGGGGGCAACGGCGCCTCAGGCAGTTTCGGTGATTCAGGCGGATCCTCCGGCAATTACGTTCGCTACTACGGCCCACGCTATTACTGGGATCCGGCTTCGGGTCGTCCGGTCGAGGTCCGCCCCGACGGCACGACACGCCCTCTCAGCAGCGCGCGTGCCGGTGTCGGCGGCGTTCAGGTCGGCGCCGACGGCGCGCATTTCGGCGGTGTACGCACGGGTGCCGGTTTCGTGAGCCGCGGCGGCTTCGGTTCATCGGCGCGCGCCTTCGGCGGGGCGCGCGGCTGAGAATGTGGCGCGAACGTATCGAGCCGCGGCCGGATCGAGCCCAGAAGCTCGAAGCGCAGGGGCTTTCGTTTCATGCCCGCGATGACTACTGGCGCGAGGACGCCTGCTATCGCTTCGATCTGCGCGAGGTCGCCGTGCTCGAGGCGGCGACCAACGAACTGCATGAGATGTGTGTGGCAACGCTCGCGCGGGCCGTCGCCGAGGAGCGTCTCGGGCAACTCGCGATCCCGGAGGCGTTTTGGGATCCGATCGCAACCTCTTTGCAGCAGGACGAGTTTTCTCTGTATGGCCGTTTCGATCTTTGCTACGACGGCAAGACTGCGCCGAAAATGCTCGAGTACAACGCCGATACGCCGACCTCCCTGCTCGAATCGGCCGTGTGTCAATGGTTTTGGCTGCAAGATCAATTTCCGCGCGCCGATCAGTTCAATTCGATACATGAGCGCTTGATTGCGCGCTGGCGCGAACTGCCGGCGCAAGGGCCGGTCCACGTCGCGAGCCTCGAAGAGCACGAAGAGGATTGGGCGTGTGCCGCATATCTCGTCGATACGCTTGCCCAGGCGGGTCGCGAGGCCATCCAACTCGGCATCGAGGCGATCGGCTGGGACGGCGTGCGCAGCCGCTTCGTCGACTTGGGCCTTCAGCCGATCGACAACTTGTTCAAGCTGTATCCCTGGGAATGGCTGATGCGCGAAGAATTCGGTGCGCATATCGTGGCGAGCCGCACACGATTCATCGAGCCGCTCTGGAAGGCCGCGCTCTCCTGCAAGGGTTTGCTAGCCTTGCTCTGGGAGTTTTACCCTGGGCATCCGAATTTGCTGCCTGCCTACTTCGACGACGGACATCTGGTCGCCTATGCGAAAAAGCCTCTCTATTCGCGCGAAGGCGCCAATGTCGAACTGTTCGTCGACCGGCAGCGCCTGGACGCGGCGGAAGGTCCCTACGGACAGCAAGGCCACATCTATCAGGCGCTGCAAACACTGCCCCGATTCGATGGGCTCCATGCCGTGATCGGCTCCTGGGTCGTCGCGGGCAAGAGCGCCGGAATCTGTGTCCGAGAGGATCGTACCCCGATCACCACGAACCTGAGTCATTTTGTGCCGCACTACGTCGTCAATTGAGGATCGCCATGATCAATGCCATCGTCGCCTTCATCGAATACCTCGGCACCGCCGTCGTCTTGCTGGGCCTATTCGTCTATATCTACGCGCGCGCGACGCCCTACAAGGACTTCGCACTGATCGCGCACGACAATGTCGCCGTCGCGGTCACGCTCGCGGGAGCGGTGTTGGGATTCACCTTGCCCCTGGTGGCGGCGATCTATTTCACGCACTCCTTGCTGGAGATGATCGTGTGGGCGGCCATCACCTGCGTCGTGCAGCTCGGCGTCCTGCTCGCGCTGCGCAGCCAGGCGAAACGCATCGAAGAGGGGCATATCGCCTCCGCAGTCATGGTCGCGAGTTTCTCGATCGCGGTCGGACTGCTGAACGCGGTCAGTATCAGCAGCTAGGGGATTGGCAACGATGAGGGAAATCGATCCGCGATCAGGCCTCGTTTGTGGCACCATTGTCGAAACACAAGGGGAATTTCTTGAAAATCATCGCTGCGCTCTTGGCGCTATTCGCGATGCTTGACCTGTCCTTCAGTACCATCGCTCAGGCCGATCAGGATGGTCCCTGGCAGGCACTGAACTTCTTGGAGGGCACGTGGGCGGCCAATGCACAAGGCGGGTCGGCCGGTGCGCAAAGCAGGGGCCTGTACGCCTTCGAATACCAACTAAAGCACCATGTCCTCTCGCGCGTCAGCAAGAGTCCTGTCAGTTGCAAGGGGCCGGCAACGTTTGACTGCGAGCACAGTGACCTGCTCTACATTTATCAGGACGCGGACGGCCAGCCGTTGAAGGCGATATATTTCGATAACGAAGGACATGTGATTCACTACAACGTGTCCACGCCGGATGCAACGACAGTGATCTTCCTCTCCGACGCGAGCGGCAATGGACCGCAGTTTCGGTTGATGTACCAACGCAAGAATTTGACGATGTTCGGCAAATTCCAGATGCGAATGCCGGGACAGGAGGAATGGAAGTCCTATCTTGAGTGGAGCGGAGCCAGGCAATAGCCCTTGGCGTGCATCACATTCCGTTTCGTTTCTTGGAGTGACCATGGATTATCAGGAAGGCGGGTGTTTGTGCGGAGCCATCCGGTATCGCGTGTGCGGCAGTCCCTCGTCTTCCGTGATTTGTCACTGCGTGACCTGCCGGGAGGCGAGTGGGGGAGCTGCGGTCGCCTGGCTGACGTTTGATCGCAGGCAGATCGAATTCACGGCCGGGGCGCTGCGCGTTTACGAATCCTCGCCGGGCGTTGCGCGCGGCTTTTGCGAGACCTGCGGCTGCGCGCTCACGTTCACGGTTGCGGACCGACCTCGCGACATCGATCTGACCACGACGACGCTCGATGACGCGAACGCATTTCCGCCGGACCGCGAGGTCTGGACGCAGTATCGCCTGCCCTGGGTCACGCCGAATCCGGCGCTCGCGCAATATCTAAACGGTAGCTAGGCGCAGCGGCGCGCCGCGCAACCGCTCCTGCATCTCGCGCCACCAGGACGCGGTCAGCAACTCGCGATGATGCCGTAGGAAGACCTCGCGCACGGTCCCGGGGATCGCGAGAAACGGCAGCCATTGCTCCGGAAACACATCGTTGGGGCCGACGTAGAACCAGGGCTCGGCGCTGGTCTCCTCGTCGTCGCTGCTGGCCGCGGGCAGATCCCGAAACACGCAATCCGTGACCTGGCAGAGTTCGTCGTAATCGTAGAAGATCACGCCGCCATGACTCGTGACGCCGAAATTCTTGAGCAGTAAATCGCCGGGAAACACGTTCCGCGCCGCGAGGTCACGCAGCGCATGGCCGTAGTCGATGATGGCCGACTCGGCGGCCGCCGGATCGGCTTCGCGCAAGAACAAATTGAGCGGTCGGAGCCGGCGTTCGATATAGCAATGCTCGATGATCAGATCGTCGCCTTCGAGCCGGCAGCTCTGACTCGCGTCCTTGAGCAGCTCCTCGGTGAGCACAGGCATGAACCGCGCGCGCGGCAGACGCAGGCGCTTGAACTCCTGGGCGTCGACGAGACGACCGGCGCGGTCATGCCGGAACACGAATTGATAACGCTCGATGACCTCGGCGCGCGTGCTCTTCTTCGGCTGTCCGAAGCGGTCGCGGATCACTTTGAACACCAGGTCGTGCGAGGGCAGGGTGAAAACGATCATGACCAGACCGGTTTCGCCGGGCGCATGCACGAAGCTGTCGATCGAGGTCTCCAAGTGCCGTCGCAGCGCGAAGTAGCGCTCGGTCTTGCCTTGCTTGGCGCGGCCGAGCACGGTGTAGAGCTCGTCGATCGGTTTGCGCGGCATGAAGGAGCGCAGGAACGTGATCGTCGCACCCACGACCGGCAGATCGACATGGAAGTACGAACGGGCAAATCCGAACAGGGAGCCGATTTCCGCGCGGGACAGCATCACCGCATCGACCCGGACCCCCTGACTGGAATTCGAGAAGGCAATGACGACCGGGGTCATCGAGTTGTCATCGATGAGCCGCCCGATCACGAAGGCATTCTGACCGCGATAGAACACCGGCTCGAGTAACTCGATCGAATCCGGTGCGGCGCTTTGCCGGTGGTTCTCGAAATACCGGCCGAAGTCGGCGCTGATGCGATGAATCGCGGCACCGATATCGGTAATGAAGGCGCCGAACGGCAGGTCCGCGAGGATCTCCTGCACGGCGCCGGGCAGCGCGGAGCCCACGCGGTAGACGCGCAGCGGCACGGAGCCTGCCGTGCGACCCACATTGGTCGCGCAAAACTCGACGTCGGGGTTGACGCCGACGGTCCGAAACACATCACGCGTGACGGAATTGTAAAACGTGCGATAGCAGTCGGCATCCGCGCGGCGCGCAACGATCTGCTCGTAAGCATTCTTGGTCTCGACCCAGAACAGGGCGGCCGATTGCGGATCGGAGGGCTCGCTGCCGAGCGCGACGAGGCAGGCGGCCACGCGTTGTTCGTAGAGCTCGATCCGAGCGACCGAATCGCGCTCGGCACTCGCCCAATCGCAAGCCATGAAATGCAGGGCTGCGCGGCGTGTGATGCGTGCGAACTCCTCGTTATAGGCGCGAAAATGCTCCGCGATCATCGCGGCATGCGCTGCCGCGGGTCGAGCAGTTGCGCTCGACGCCGCGGCAGACATGACCAAAGAGGGGGCTGACAATCTCCGCCTCTGACTCAGGCCACCTCACGCTTCGGCGCGGCGCCTGGCGTGGATGTGAATTGTTCTTCTTCCGTGCTGCCGCTCAACGCCCCCGTCGAGAACTGTCCTGCCGTAATCGTCGTCTGCACGGCATCGAAATAACCGGTGCCCACGAACGCCTGGTGTTTGGCCGCGCGATAGCCGGCGCCTTCCGAATCGAACTCGCGCTGCTGCAAACGCGAGTAGCCGAGCATGCCGTCTTCGCGATACGCGGACGCGAGTTCGAACATCGAGAGATTCAAGGCATGCCATCCCGCGAGCGTGATGAACTGGAAGCGATAGCCCATCGCGGCGAGTTCTTCGCGCCAGCTCTTCATGGCCCCGGGGCTGAGCTTCGCCTGCCAGTTGAACGACGGCGAACAGTTGTACGACAGCAGCTTGCCCGGGAACTTCGCCTGGATCGCCTCGGCGAAGCGCTTCGCCTGCGCGAGATCCGGCTTCGAGGTCTCGCACCAGAGCATATCCGCATACGGCGCATAGGCGAGGCCCCGGTCGATGGCTTGGTCGAGTCCCGCCTTGACGTGATAGAACCCCTCGCTCGAACGCTCGCCGGTCAGGAACTTCGCATCGCGCGGATCGTGATTGGAGAGCAACAGATTCGCAGCGTCCGCATCGGTGCGCGCAATCACGATCGTCGGCACGTCGAGCACGTCGGTCGCAAGCCGCGCCGCGACCAGCTTGTTGATGGCCTCATCGGTCGAGACCAGCACCTTGCCGCCCATGTGGCCGCACTTCTTGGCCGACGACAATTGATCTTCGAAGTGCACGGCCGCGGCGCCCGCGCGCACCATCGCCTTGGTGAGCTCGAAGGCATTGAGATTGCCGCCAAAACCGGCTTCCGCGTCGGCGATGATCGGCACCAGCCAGTCGGTCTCCGTCTTGCCGTCGAGGTGGTGCAGCTGATCGGTGCGCAGCAGCGCATTATTGATGCGCTCGATCATTTTCGGCACGGAGTCGACGGGATAGAGGCTCTGATCGGGATACATTTCGCCGGCCGTATTGGCGTCGCCCGCTACCTGCCAGCCCGAGCAATAGATGGCCTTGAGTCCGGCCTGCACGGCTTGCACGGCCTGATTGCCGGTCATGCAACCGAGCGCGCCGGTGACCGATTCGGTCTGCAAGCGGCGCCAGAACTTCTCGGCACCGAGTCGCGCCAGGGAATGCTCGATGTGCACCGAACCGCGCAAGCGCAGCACGTCAGCAGCAGAATAGGGCCGTTGCACGCCTTTCCAGCGGGGATTGTCCGACCAGCTGGCCGCCAACTGGGCCGCGCGTTGCTCTGAAGTGGGCATACTGAAGAATCTCCTGTGAAGCTTGATTGATGTCCTGGAATCAGCTTAGATTGATCTTATGAAGATTTACACAATAGAAATTTCACAGTGTGAACTTAACAAGGCGGTTTAGCTTATGGCCGGATTGATCCGCCAGGGCCATTTCCTGGGCGCCAAACTGCGCACCTTGCGCAAGCGCAACGGCTTGACGCTCGAAGAGCTGTCCGCGCGCTGCGTGCAAATCGATGCAGCCACCGCACCCTCGGTCTCCTACCTCAGCATGGTGGAAACCGGCAAACGCATGCCCTCGGCCGCGACTTTGGGACTGCTCGCCGGTATTTTCAGCAAGGAGCCGCGCTGGTTTCTCGACGAAAACACCGAAATCGAGGCGATTCCTACGCGCCCCGAGCGCGGTGGCCTCGCCGCGATGCCGCTCGAACCGGCATTTCTGTTCTCCAACGAGTTGTTGCAAAACGCCTTGCCGGAGCTCCTGTCGCAAACCGGGACCACGGGTCGCCAGTTTGCCCAGCTCCTGATCCGGGTCTGGCAGGAAACTCGGCACAACGATTTTCCCGACATCGAACGCGCTGCAGAGCAGGCGGGCAAGCGCCGGATGCCATTGAGCCGTGACGAACTGCTCGAGATCGCGAAGGATCGCGGGCTCAGCGTGCGCTGGTTCGACGACGATTCCCAGCAACCGCATGACGCGCTCGTGCGCGCGCGCTTCGAGGCGCCTGGGACCGTGCTGCTGAACCGCCGCTTGCTGGGCCGCGAGGAGCGTCTCAAATACGATCTCGCGTTCTTCATCGGTCACAAGATCTTGCACAATGGCGATGGCCTGGTCTCGCCGCATAGCGCGACGCACTCGCGCGAGCTCGAGCCCTCACCGACCACGGGCGGCATGGGCGCGCAGGACGTGCTGTACGCCTGGCGCGATTTCGAGTGCAGTTTCTTCGCGGGTGCGCTGCTCTGTCCGCGTCTGCCGTTTCGGCGCTTCTTGATACGCGAGGCGCATAGCGTCTCGGCTGGCGCCAAACTCGGGGTCACGCCGGCGCTGATCATGCGGCGCATGACGGCCGTCTCGCCGTATCGCCATTGGCATTTCTTCGATGCCTATCCGCCGGGATTCCTGCGGGCGGTCTATCGTGCCAACGGCATTCCCTTGCCCTGGGGCAATATGAGTTTGGTCTCGGACCCTTGTCCGCGTTGGGCGGTGTTTCGCCTTTTGCACCAAACGCCTGAAGAGGCGGCCGCGGCGTTGCAGCCGAAATCGCAGATCTCGATCATGCAGGACGGCAAGCGCGCCCGCCTGTATTGCTGTCACTCGCTGTTGACGCGCGATGCCCTGGATGCCGTGCATGTGCTGTCGGTCGGCGTGGATCTCTTGCCGGCCTTGGAGGCGCAAGGCTATGACGGCGAGGGCATCATCGCGGCCATCACGGATTCCTGCCGCCAGGGCGGCGGCAACGGTGAGATTCCGGCCGAGGCGGCGGCCAGCATTCGGGCGGCCTCGCAAGTGCTCAATATCGCCTGGATCGCGGCCGCGTTGGATGCGCCGGCCCGCGTGATTTGTCCGCGCAGCGGCGCTTGTCCGCGCGAGCCCCGGTGCCCGGTCTGAGGACGCGGGCGGTCTTGCGCTAAACTGCGCCCCGGCGCCGCATCCAATAACACCAAGGTTTTCGAATGAGTTCCAGCCCACGCCCCGTATTCCCGTTTTCAGCCATCGTCGCGCAAGACGAGATGAAGCTCGCCATGATCAGCTCGGCAGTCGATCCGGCCATCGGCGGCGTGCTCGTGTTCGGCGATCGGGGCACCGGCAAGTCGACGGCCGTGCGCGCGCTCGCGGCGCTGTTGCCGCCCATGCATGCCGTGATCGGTTGCCGCTATGCTTGCGATCCGGCTGCGCTCGATGCGCTATGCCCGGAATGCCAAACGCGCGCCGAAACCGAAACCCTCAAACACCGCCTAGTGCCCGTGCCCGTCGTCGACATGCCCTTAGGCGTCACGGAGGACCGCGTCGTCGGCGCGCTCGATCTCGAGCGCGCGCTGTCCCAGGGCGTCAAGGCCTTCGAGCCGGGACTGCTCGCGCGCGCGAATCGCGGCTTTCTCTACATCGACGAGGTCAATCTGCTCGAGGACCACCTGGTCGATCTTTTAATCGACGTCGCGGCGTCGGGCGAGAACGTCGTCGAGCGCGAAGGCTTGAGCGTGCGTCATCCGGCGCGCTTCGTCTTGATCGGCAGCGGCAATCCGGAAGAGGGGGAACTGCGCCCGCAGTTGCTGGACCGATTCGGCCTCTCGGTCGAAGTGAAGACACCGATGGAACTGCAGCAGCGCATGGAGGTGATCAAACGCCGCGATGAGTTCGAGCGTGATAAAGGCGCCTTCATCGCCAAATGGAAAAAGCAGGACGATGCACTGCGCCGCAAGATCATCGCGGGCCGCAGGCGTCTGCGGGAAATCAAGATGCCGGATAGCGTGCTCGAGCGGGCCACGAAGCTGTGCATGCATCTCGGCACCGACGGACTGCGCGCCGAACTCACGCTGATCCGCGCCGCGCGCGCCATCGGCAGCTACGAGCATGCCGACGAGGTCGACCTGTCGCATCTGCGGCGCGTCGCGGCCCCGGCCCTGCGGCATCGCCTGCGACGCGACCCGCTCGATGAATCGGGATCCTCGGTACGCGTCGAGCGGGCAATACAAGAGGTCTGGGGCGCGTGAGCCAGGAGGACGCATGAGCGCGGAGGGCGATGCGGCGCTGGTCGTATCGCTGTTCGCCGTCGACCCAGCCGGCGTGGGCGGCGTCTGTCTGCGCTCGCCCGTGCAGCCTGCGCGCGATCAATGGCTACAATTCTTACGCGAGTCGCTGCCGCCGGGCACGCCGGTGCGCAAGCTCCCGTTCAATATTCCCGACGGGCGCCTGCTCGGCGGTTTGGATCTCGTAGCAACGCTCAAGGCCAACCGACCGATCGCCGAGCGCGGCGTGCTCGCCGATGCCAACGGCGGCGTCGTGATTCTGACCATGGCCGAGCGCTTGACTGCGCAAACCGCCGGCCGCCTCAACGCCGTCATTGACTCCGGCGAGATCCTGATGCCGCGCGAAGGGGTGACCATCAGCAATCCGGCGCGCATCGGTATCGTCGCGCTCGATGAAGGCATCGGTCCCGATGAAGCCGTGCCCGTGTCCTTGCTGGATCGCTTTGCGTTTCTGGTCGACCTTGGCGGTTTCAACATGCGCAGCGAGCTGATCCCGGAATACGAAGTCGAGGACGTCGTTGCCGCGCGTGCCTTGCTGCCGCGGGTCGCGATCGATGACGATATGCTGCAAGCGATCTGCGCGACTGCGATCAGTCTCGGCGCGGGCTCGCCGCGGGTCTCGCTACTCGCAATGCGCGTCGCCTGCGCCGCGGCCGCGCTCGATGGTCGAACCCAGGTCTCCGAGGCCGATGCGGTCATTGCCGGGCGGCTCGTGCTCGCGCCACGTGCGACGATCGCGCCGCAGCCGCGCGACTCCGCAGAGCCGCCGCCGCCGAGCCCTGAGCCGCCGCCCGACCAGGCCCCAGAGCCGCCGGCCGAGCCACCGCCGCCGGATCCAGGCGAGTCCGAGCAGCCGGACAAGCCGGACAAGCCGCTCGAGATCGATGTGCAAACGCTGGCCGATATGGTCTTGACCGCGACCGAGGCGGCGATCCCCGCAGGCCTGCTCGCGCGCCTGCGCAGCGCCGCCCATGAGCGCGCGGCGCGCCCGAGCGCCGCAGGCCGAACCGGCGCGTTTCGCAGTGCCGGCGCGCGTGGCCGACCGTCTGGAATCAGTGCCGGTGCGCCCAAGGGTTCGGCCCGACTGAATGTCATCGAGACCCTGCGTGCCGCCGCGCCCTGGCAAGGCCTGCGCGGCCGGGCAGGATCGGGCGAGGCGCGTGTGCGCGTCAGCCCCGAGGACTTTCGCGTCACGCGCTACAAGCAGCGCGCCCAGACGCTGACGATCTTTGCGGTCGATGCGTCGGGTTCCTCGGCACTCAATCGTCTTGCGGAAGCGAAGGGCGCCGTCGAACTGCTCTTGGCAGACTGCTACGTGCGCCGCGACCAGGTGGCCGTGATCGGGTTTCGCGGCAAGAGTGCCGAGGTCCTGTTGCCGCCGACGCGGTCCTTGGTGCGGGCGAAGCGTAGTTTGGCGGGATTGCCTGGCGGTGGCGGAACCCCTCTCGCCGCGGCGATCGACTCGGCCGTTGCGCTCGCGGATTTGGCGCGACGCCGCGGTGATACGCCGACGATCGTGATGCTCACCGACGGTCGCGCGAACGTGGCGCGTGATGGCAGCCCGGGGCGCGAGCGCGCGCATGCGAACGCGCTGCAGGCGGCGCGCGGTCTGGGTGTTTCGGGGGTCGCGTCCTTGTTCGTCGATACCTCGCCGCGACCCAGCGAACTCGCCAAAGCCATCGCGGCGGGCATGCGTGCCGAATACATCGCCTTGCCGTTCGCCAATGCGCGTTCGCTCTCGGCGATGGTGCGCGCGTCGACCGCGCGGCGCTGAGCGCCAGGCAATAGGCGAGCACCACACCCCGTGCAGGCGGCGATGCTCAGGCGCCGAGTCCGAGACGCTGGCGAATATCGTGAAAAAAAGCGGCGACTCTTTTGCGCGGCAGCGCGGAAGTCGAACCAGGCAGTTCCTTGGCGACCGATCCCGATTCGATCACGGAAATGACATTGCAGGCGGCCAGCGCGTTCAAGGTGCGCGTCGCCTCTGGCAGCGAGGAATCGGTGCGTTGCATGAGTTGTGCTAGGGAGACGGGCTCGATGTTCAGCGCTGCCGCGATACGAACCTGCGAGGGCGCCGGAAGAATGGCCTTGAAATCCGGCCAGCGTGTCAGCCTGAATTGCGCGGTCGGCGGCAGCCATGAAGCCAGTTCCTCACCGGCTTGGCACCCGGCGAACCAGCGCAGCTCGATTCCCGACCGCGCGCGGAACACGGGATCCGGTTTGGCGCCGTTCGCCGGGATCAGCACCACTTCGCTCAACTGGATATCCCCGCTGCGTATGGCTTTGGCCGTGGACGGGGCCGTAAAGTAGGTTGCACAGTCCCCGCTCAGCCAAAAGAGGGATTCGTCTCGTCGCTGCCCGACAAACCAGGCCTTCTGCCACGGTGAGCTGTCCAGAGTGCGTAAGGATTCGACAAACTGCCAGGAATCCTCGCCGGCCTGGTCGGCGGCGTTTACTTGACGCCTTGCGCGTCCGGCAGCGGCTGCGTCGCCGAACGTCGTCAGGCGTACTTCGAGCTGGGCAAGCAAATCGAGCGCCTCGCGCGCTTTGAACGGGTAATTGAGCATGTACTGCCCAGACTCCGCTACGGCGTGCGCCGCATCGACGATGATTTCCACGACGATTTTGGCGTGGGCGTTCCAAGTCATCAGCTGTTCCCGGGAAAATCCCTGAGGCACGACGATGACGTCAGCCATGAGGGGAGCGCTCTTCGTCCACCGCAATTGGGTCAGTCCTTGAAACGCCCAGAACATGGAATCGAACAGCTGCATCGCCGTGGCGGCTTGTTTCCCGGCGCTCGGCGCAGGATCGACGAGCGCTATACGGGGACCTGGTTTATCGGCGATGAGAATGGGTTGACTGATCATGGTTTGGGCTCGGCTATGCACTCGCGCTTCGGTACTGCGATATCAATCGGGCGCGGCCAATCTACCGATACGGTAATGCGCGATTGTGTGAGTCAGGTCAATTAATCGCACGCGTGAACGAGCGACAAATCGCAGTTGGGGAACGCAAAATCAGTGATCTTGATTTGCGCTACACCGATGGGTGGTTCTGCGAGTGCGCGCATGGTCATCGCGGGCCGCTTGGTCGCGCCGGCGCCGGAGCCGGCGCGCTGATCGTCGTTGCAGTTCTGCCACCCATAAGGGTGGCATAGGTCAACTGATGCACTCGCCATGCCAAAAGTTTCGACTCGTTCCCAACAGCAGACGTGAATCCTGCCTAGAGTCGGACTTCATGTAGTCTCCAGGATGGTCTGCAATGGTTCTTTCAGCAGTCAACAGGATGCCGACTCGCCGCGCCCTGGTTCTTTGGCTGATCCCCTTGGCGCTGTTCGTTCTCCTGAGCGTCAAACGCTGGTCCTCCGCCGACGCTGATCTGCTATCCACGATTGCCACCGTCGTCGCAGCGCTGCTCGTCATGTCGCTCATCATGCCGATTGCGCGCAGACATCAAGGCGCCCCGCAGCGGTCTATTTGGCGATGGCTGCTGCTCGCCGTTGCCTCGGATGTCGCGGCGACGGTCGCATGGGGTGTGTTGCACGCCAACAGTTCGATGCCCTATGGCAGTTGGGTGGATGCAATCTACCTCGTCTACTACCCCGCAACGGCCGCGGCCTGTCTGTTGATGTTCCGGTTGGAAGGCGGCTCCCCTCGTGATCTGCCCTTGTGGCTCGATGCGATTGCATTCGCTCTGGGGTTGCTGGCGATGCTCTGGCTCATCGTGTTTGGCCAACAACCGGCACTCGACCGAATAACCACGGGATCTATTTACACCGCGGGTGCGTACGGCCTGGGAGATGCCTTGACCATGGCCACGGCAGCGGCACTAGCCATGCAGGTTGGCCATTGGCGAGCGCGGAAATCCACGTTGCTGTTCCTGCTGTCGGTGGTGTGTACGCTCGCGACCGATACGGCGTGGATTACCGCGCAGGTCCACGGCGCCGACACGGCGTCGACGCTGGCCAACGTCGGCTACTGTTTGCACTATTCCTTGCTCGGTACCGCGGCGGCAATTGAGCGGCACCGGCCCGTGAGCGTCGTGCCGCAACTCCGGCGGGCCACATCGTATAACTATCTGCCGATCGTGGCGCTGTTGATGGGCATGGTCCTCTTGGCGTCGACGACGCTGAATGCCGATCATTCGCCCCCGCCATGGCTTGCACTGACCATCATCGTCGGTGGTGTGGTCGCGATCGGGCGGCAGATGCTCATGCGCAACGACTTTGAAAAACTTCAAGATGCGCTTGCGCGGCAGCAGGCTGATCGCCGCCTATCGGAGTTGGTGCAGGGCGCGGAGGATCTGCTGTGCGTGATCTCGCCCGAGGAAATGATCACCTATGTCAGCCCCGCCGCCGAGCGCATCCTCGGTAGCAAGCCGAACAGCCTGCTCGGAATCCCCGGGATTGATTTATTGGGTCCCTCGCGGCAATTGGAACTCCAGGGACTCCTGTCACGCGCACGGGCGGCGCCTGGTTGGCCGCAGACCCTGGAGATCACACGCAAAGCGGTGGGTGAAGATATTCAATATCTCAAGGTGACCGCCTGCGTCGCCTCGGCGAATTCGATGGTGGAGGGCACCTGCCTCGCGATTCGCGATATTTCGAACACAAAACGCCTGGAACACAAGCTGAGGTCGTTGGCCTACTACGATTCGCTGACCGGACTCGCTAATCGATCATTGTTCTACGACAGCGTCGTGCGTGCCATCCAGACTGTCGGCGAATCCGGCAAGCGGGTCGCGGTTCTGTTCATCGACTTGGATAATTTCAAGTCGGTCAACGACGGATTGGGACATGGGGCGGGGGACTCTTTGCTCAGAGCTTGTGCTCGTCGCTTGGAAGAACTCGTCGCCACCGCGGGTTTGGTCGCAAGACTGGGTGGGGACGAGTTTGCTGTTTTGCTCGATCACGTCGAGAACGCGCCGCACGCTCTTGCAATCGGACGGCATGTCGTGGAAACGCTGTCACCGCCCGTCGTCGTTGACGGCAGAGAACTCCGCGTCGGCGCCAGTGTCGGCGTCTACGTCGCAGATTGTCCGACCCGCGTGGAAGACGTTTTACGCGGCGCCGATGCCGCCATGTATCGCGCGAAGTTGCGGGGCAAGGGCCATGCCGTGCTATTCGACCCGGAAATGGCGGCCGCCGCCAGACGCAGACTCTTCATGGAACAGGACTTGGCGGTCGCCGTCGAGCGGAACGAACTCGCGCTCGTTTATCAGCCCATCGTGGAGCTCGAAACCGGGCATCTGCTCGGAGTCGAGGCACTGGTTCGTTGGCATCATGCGAGTCTCGGCCTGGTCTTGCCGGGAGATTTTATCCAGGTCGCCGAGGAGACCGGGCTCATTGTTCCGATTACGGAATGGATCTTGAACAGGGCATGCGAGGACGTTGTTCAACTGAAGGCCGCGCTGCCGCAGGCCGCCGGCGTGCGATTGTCGATCAACTTGTCGGGTCGCTGTCTACAAGATGCCACGTTTGTTCAAATCGTCGAGACGGCGTTGAATCGCAACAAACTGGATGCCGAGTCCTTGGTGTTGGAGATCACCGAGAGCGTCCTGCTCAAGGATTCCGGCGAACTCAACGAGCGTGTCGGCGAGCTGCATTCGCTCGGCATTCGACTCGCTCTGGACGACTTTGGTACGGGCTTCTCATCCCTGTCCTATCTACAGCGGTTTGCCTTGGATGTGCTGAAAATCGACAAGTCGTTCGTGCAGGAGCTGTCCTCCAGCAATGCCCTGCGCCGCCGTGAAGCCGACACCATGATTCGTGCGATGCTGTCCATCGCCGACAGTCTCGGCTTGGAGACGATCGCAGAGGGGGTGGAGGACGACACCCAGCGAATCTCCTTGCTGCGACTCGGATGCAAGATTGCGCAAGGATTTGCCTTCGGCAGGCCCATGCCTATCAACGAGGTATATCGCTGTACGGCGGCAAAGCGACGTGAATGGATGGTCAATGCCCTGCCTGCCAAAGTGGATTTTTCGGCCTCCGGCCGATTCTTGCTCTCGGAGACTTCCGTGAGCAGACGCAAATCCGAGCAGAAAAGTTGAGGTATTGTAGTGGCTTGTGCCCCCACACAGGCTTCATGGTGACCTGACCGATGTTGACCAAGGACTATAGCGACGCACAGGTTCCTGACGAAGCGACCGTCCATGGTTTGCGGATCGGTATTGTGATTGCCAGTATCGGTGCGACGCTGCCCATGTTTCTGCTGGCCTCGCAGATCGCCGTTGCGCGCGGATTGAGGGTCACGTGTCTCGCGTGCTGCTCGGCGTGCTGGGTCGTGGGGCTATTGGGCTTGCTCACATCGATCGTCGGCTCGCGCTCGCGACTCTCAACCTATCAAGTCGTTGCCTTCTCGTTCGGAGTGCGTGGGGCGCAACTGGTCAACCTGGTCCTCGGTGTGATGCTGATCGGTTGGTTTGCAACGACCGGCGATATGCTGGGGGCAGCGATCCAACAGGCTGTCGCTGGAATCCACGGCACGACGGGTCCACGTTGGATCTATAGCCTCAGTGCATTGACCGTGATGACACTGACCGCCATCTTTGGCTTTCGTGTCCTGGAGCGATTCGTGCGATTCACCTTGCCTTTGCTCGCGGTCCTGATGGCGTATGTGCTCTGGTTGTCCTTGCGGCAAGGCGCGCCGGCAGATCTCATGGCGAGACCGGGCAACCACGGTCTATCGACCATGGATGCGGTGTCGTCCGTCATCGGCGCGATTATCCTGGCAGCCGTGTTGGCTCCCGATCTGACGCGCTACGCGCGCAACGATCGACATGCTTTGCTGTCGGTGTTGGGGATTGCCATCGGCTTTCCCATCGCCTTGATCATGGCGGCAATCCCTGCGGCTCTCTTCGGGGAATGGGATGTCATGAAAGTCATGACCTTGCTCGGTATCCCAGGCACTGCCATCGTGATCTTGGTTCTCTCGACCTGGATGAGCAATTCGAGCAATCTCTACTCCTCGACCTTGACGCTCGCCACGTTTTTCAAACGCAGTTCCACCCAACAACTGGGGTTCGGCGCAGCCGTCGTGGCCGCCGCAGCGGCGTTCTTGGGGATAGCCGATCATTTCATCGATGCGCTGATCGTTCTGGGAATCATCAGTACGCCGGTCGCAGGAATATATGTCGTCGATTTTTTCGTGGTTAAACACCAACGATACGACTTCGACACCTTGATCGGCTTGCCCGCCGTTCGGTCGAGCGCCTTTGTGGCGTGGATTCTCGGCTCTGTTGCCGGATTGTCCGGCACCTACGGCGCTTACTCGTTCACGCGTCTGCCCGCGGTGGATTCGATACTCGTAGCGGCATGCGCCTACTTCAGCATGAGCCTTTATGGCACGGCACAGAATCGCTCGCAAGCGACTGCTCAAAAGGGCGGAGCGCCCTAAGTGCACAGCGTGTCGGGGGCGTCACGCGTTCGTGGCAAACCGACGGTCTGTGAAGATCAACATCCGGCCAGGCACCTGTTCCGAAGCAAAGTATTGCGTCTCGACATAGGATTTTACGCGGTGGACTTTTGCTTGCTGGACCTCGATGACCATCGCGCCGCGGCTGCGATAATCGGGACCATCCACGAATTGTCCGAGCGCGGTATATTCGATGACCACAACGCCGGCCTGACAAACGCTGCGTTCGATCGCGATATTGCAGCGACCGCCGACGAGACGCGTCAGCATGCCATTGAAGATCATAGGCAGGATGAGGCGCATCGGAGCAGGGGACAGCACGCCGATGCCTGCGGGGAAGTCCAGGATGGCGGAGTCCCCGCAGGCATCGAGCGCTCCTCGCAAGTCGGCATCCCAATAGGCGTACAGAAACGCCAGGGCAATTCGTTCTGTTGCACTAAGGTCGCCGTTGTCAGTCAATGCAGACCGCCGTCACCGCTTGCCGGTCGAAGGGATGCGCAACTCGCGTGAGACTCGGTCATCGGCCTGTGTTCCGGTTCGGATCGCCGCAATCACTGTACCGGATTGCCCGTGCCGCCCTCGGCATGAAAAGGGTGGATCGCGCTCGCCGCGCCGATGCCGGAACCACCTGAACGGGTGGGACAGGATGACATGTTCAGTCCGTTTCGAATTGCAGCGACAAGCGGCGCGCCGCCGAGAGCGCAGCCACCCGCGACTTGACGTTGAGCTTGCGGTAAATGTGGCGCAAGTGAAATTTCACGGTGTTTTCCGATAAACCCAGGTGCCGGCCGATCTCTTTATTGGAGCGACCCCGGCACAGCTCACGCAGAACATCGGACTGCCGGGTGCTGATCTGGTGCTGCCCAGATGTCGCAACGACACTGAGTTCGCGCTGCACACGCTTCAGAAACGTGCGTTGTGCGCTCTCCGGCGGCAATACCTTTTCATCGTTCAGTGCGTCGTCGATGAGGCACTGGACGGCCGGTCCAAGATCAAAGAACAAACGTAGCGCGCCGGTCGCTTCGGCGAACTCGAGAGTTCGAGAAAAATGTTGGATGGCGAGGCCCGATTGGCCCTGGCCTTTCAAGGCGAGGGCGATCAGCGCATCGAGCACGGCCGCATGCGGTCGGCGCGACTGGAGTTCGCACAACTCCAATTCTCCTCGGACCAATTGTATCGCGCGCGAAAAATGACCGTATTCCAGTGCTTGCCGAACATGCGCGACAGCCCATGCAAATCTGGCCCGCCAGTGCCAGGACCGATGGTCGGCGACCGTGGTTTCCTGCGTTTGTGTGCCGTCGTCGTAGGCCAGGCGTGCGGCAGGCGTATGCACCTCGTGCTCGAGTTGCCACGCGTCCAGCAAGTGGGCAAGTTCCGGTAGATTCCATTCTTCCGCATATTTTCGCGCGCGTCGCAACGCGGTGAGGCCGGCTTGGTGCCCTCGTTCCGCGAAGGCGATCCTGACCATCGTTTCGTAGGCCAGAAGTAAGATGTAAAACCAGCCGTCCTGGCGTTCAATCACACCGAGCGAGGCCTCGATCAAGGCGTCAGCCGCAGCGAGCTCATTGCGGTCAAACAGCAAGCGGGCGAGCAGGCAATCCGCGACCGCCTTCAGCAGCGTATCCTTGCCCAAGTTAGCCTCGGCAAGTCCCAAGGATTCGAGCAGCAGATCCTCCGCGGCACGCCAGTTACCCTTGTAATAATGGGTCGTCGCCAAATGGAACAGGCAATACGTCGTCCCCACGACGCAGTCAGCGTTGCGCATGTTCTGCAGGGATTCGCGACTATATCGTTCGGCGGTGGCAAGGTCGGCGATCGCGATGGCGCAGTCCGCACAGATGGCTTGCGAGGTGCCGAGCGTGATGTAGTCGTCCGGGTCAAGCGTCGTATTGAATTCTTCCAGTTGCCGCAGCTGCTCGCGGTTGCGCTCTTCATCGAGGTAATGCTCGAACAGTACCCGCACGATGGTATAGGCGCGCAGCTCGCTCGTCGCCAACCCGTGGTGCTGCTTTCGAATCGTCGCGAGACGGCGCCCGGCGGCCGACCAATCGCCGTGCTTGAGATCGAGATAAGCATGCAAAGCCAGCAACAGCGGCTGTTGCTCGAGAGTGGCAGGGGGAAACAGTGCCAGCAAATTCGTCACGAAGCCGATTCCATGGGTCATGATCAGCTGCCAACTGCCGGCGCGATCGATGATCGCGACTGCCAGCCCGATATCTTCGCCGCGCAATGCATGCCGAACTGCATCCAGTAGGTTTCCGTTACGGACGAGCCACCCGGAAGCACGCAAATGCAAGACCCGCACCCGCGCCGGGTCGGCCATTTGCAGACGGTGCCGCAGGAAATCGCCGAACAGCGTGTGAAACCGCAGCCACTTGCGCTCGCGATCCAGGGGGATGAGCACCGCATCCAGGTGCGTCAGTCGATCGAGCAACGCGGCGCTATCGCCCATGCTCCGGACTGCGTCGATGAGCTCCGCACAAAAGTGGTCGAGAATGGCGGCGTCCAGCAGCAGACCCTGAAGCTCTGCCGGTAGATCCTGCAGCAACTGCTCGCTCAAATAGTCGGCGATTTCATCGTTGCGACCGATAAACTCGAGTATCGGTGGTTCACGGTCGGCGTGGCGCTGAATCCAGATGCGCATGAGCTGCGAGACGACGGCCCAGCCTTCGGTGCGGGCATAGAGCGCGGAATGTTCCTCAGACTTGACGAGACCTTGAAACATCGTCGCGGACTCCGAGTTCGAGAGGATCAAATCGGTTGCGGTGAGCATGTGGACCAGGTTGCGTGCGCAAAGCGTGGCAACTTGTATGCTGGGTCGATCGCGCGAGCTGACGACGAGATGCAGATTGCGCGATCCGAGACGCAGCAGCGTCTCGACGATTTCATCTGTCTGTCGAGATTGGGCCCGCTGATAATCATCCAGAATCAGGACGACGGGCTTACCGGCGGCAATGATGCGACTGATCAAACTCAGCAGCGTGGCCTGTGCCGATGTCTCGAGCAGCCCATGTTCCGCCACCGTCCGCAGTTCACCGACATCGAGACCGGCGCGTTGTAACGACAGAATGAGATGGGCGACGAGGCTGATCGGTTCGACGTCGTCTTCCTCCAGGCTTAGCCAGGCCGTGATTTGCTGAGTGTCGGTTTGCAGCTGCTCCCACCACTGGGTCAGAAGGGTGGTCTTGCCAAATCCCGCGGGTGAGACGATCAGGGTGAGGGTGCATTCGCGCCAAGCCGCGAGTCGATCCAGCAAGACGGTACGAGCCACCATGGCGATACGCTGGCTCGGCGGCTCAAGCTTGCCCGCCAGGAATTCTAGCCTTCGCACCATTCGACTATTCCTCCGTGGTATCGGCGTGCTCTCGATCATGCGGATGAAGGCGAGGTAGGGGAATACCTTACATGCTGCGGACCCGATCCTACTAGGGGGTGGGTATCACCCGTTTGGGTGGGAAGTTGCTGCGGCGCGCTTGGATGATCATTTCATTGGCAGGGGGTTCCGGTAACGCCGCCCGCGATTTGCTCGAGTATATGAGGTGTAAATAGGAGTTCAACATTGGGTCTGCGCATCGACACATCGAGGCCATTGCCGCGGATGCTCTGAACCATACCTATTGCGACAGGCGCGACGCCGCGCTTGGCCACATAAAGCGGCCCCCCGGACATGCCGCGTGTCGCCTGGACCGTTGTTTGGGCACTCGCAGTGACGGTGCTCTCGGGAGTTACCTCGACGAGCGTGCCCGTCGATCCCCATAGATCCTTGAAATTGAAACCATCGGCGCGCAGGCTGCGATGGTCGCTAGGGAACCCGGCGGCCGCGACCACGGCTCCCGGCAGCAACTGCCCGGGAGCCGGCGCGACAACGGCCAGCGCCGGGATGCCGGCATCGACCTTTGTCGCCAGGTGAATGAGGGCCCAGTCGCCACCCGGGCGCTGCACGACCTGATCAACGACGGTCGTGTCCCCATAGGCGACGACGACCCCACGCAGCAAATACTTGAATCCACGCGCGGCGCCGCGGTTCGTCTCGCCCTCCGTCTGACCGACGCCGTAGCTCACCGCCTTGCCGGGCGCTGGATGGACGACGAGATCCTCCTTGTAGACCGCGTGCAGCGTCGTCAACACGTGGCAGCGATCGATCAGAAAGCCGCTCGAGGCATCGTAGGGTATTGCGGACTTACCGAAGTCTTCCGGCCAGACTGCGCCGACGCCGTTCAGGAACGAATAGTCTTGCTGGTCGGGATTGTTCCAGCGATGCAGGCGATCGCGAACGACGCGGGTATCCTTCTGCAAGGAATGCGCTCGGGCCTGCGCAGTCATCAGAACGAGGCCCACGCCCGCGATGCATGCAGCAGCGACCCCGCTCCTAGTCACGCGCTTCATTCCCGCTAGAGGGCGCTGTGATCGGTCTCGCCGGTTCGGATGCGCAATACACGCTGCACGTGGGCGACGAAAATCTTGCCGTCGCCCACCTTGCCGGTTTTTGCGGCGACCACGATGGCCTCGAGCACTTGATCGAGGATTTCATCGCTAACCGCGACTTCGATGCGCACCTTCGGCACGAAATCGACCGTGTATTCGGCGCCGCGATACATCTCGGTATGGCCGCGCTGACGGCCAAATCCCTTGACCTCGGTGACCGTCATCCCCGACACGCCGACCTCCGCAAGCGCCGCGCGCACATCGTCCAGCTTGAACGGTTTGACGACCGCAGTAATCAATTTCATGTCGTTCTCCGCTGATGCCAACGAGGCACGGCCGGCTGCACAGCCGGCCGGCCCTCGCGGGGTCCCCCAAATCTCTTAGAACTTAACCATCACGCCTGCGCCGTAGACCACCTCGCGGGTGCGAAGGTCGGGGAACCAGTCGCCGGCCGGGCAGATACCGGTTACCGAGCTCGCAGGGGCGCCGACGCACGCGGCAGGACCACCGTAGCTGGTGTTGTTGCCCGTGTTGCCGCCGGAAAGCGGCGGCGTTATGCCGCCGGAACCCGTCCAGTACGGCACGTCCGAGTGCCGGAACGTAACCTCAGTCCACCATGTGATCCAGTCCTTCGGCATGTACTGGAAGTTCAACTGTGTGTCCCACTGGTAGAGCTTCTGGCCCGGTTGCTGCGTGAAATACGGCGTGCCGGTCGCCGCTGTTGCGCCATTGATCGGCGGGGTCAAGGCGAGATATCGACCCGGGTTGTTCATGAAGCCGCCACCGAAGGTGACCGCATACAAATCGTTATGAAACCAGGTGCGATCGTAGGCCATGATGCCGAAGAAGTTCTCCTTGTTCTGTCCGTGCGAACAGTAGACGCCGCCGCCGTACTCGCAGCCGAGATCCACGGTCAGCGAAAAGGCCATTTTCGAGACACCGGCGCCGCCGGAGCCCTTGGCGTCGTAGTATTTATAGAGAATGCTGTCGTCTTCATGCACGCGCGTGACTCGCGACCAGTTGACCGGCGGCCCGCCACCGACATAGGAACCTGTTACCGCATTGGGATTTCCGCCGTTCTGCGGGTTGCAGGGGATGTTCTCCGTGCCTTGCCCGTTGGTGGCATTTTGCTGGCAGTTCAGGTTGTCCTGACCCACGGAATAGGTGTTGAACACCATTTTCAGTCGATCATTCGGGATCCACAGAATCTGACCGCCGAAGCCGGGCTTGCTGTTGAACTTAGCGTAGGACTGCCAACCGTTGATCAACCAGGGCTCGATCTTGAGCGTCTGAGTCGGGAACCACTGTACGCGCAGACCGTTGAAGAACCATGGTGTGTTCGAGGACACGAAGGAGGGCTGGTAGGTCCAATTGTCGAAGTTGTAATAGCTGAACAGACCGATGTAGGAAACGAACACGCCAACGTCGACGTTTAGACCGTGGCTCACGTCGAAGTGATAGCCCGCATTCGCTTCGGAAAAGTACTTATATGCGCCCTGGAGGTCCCATTCGCCCACCGCCGAACTCGCGTCGTTGCGCGGCGTCGTCGTTGCGAATTCGCCGAACATCGACAAGAAGCGCGCCTTGACGTTGTTCCAGTGGAAGTCGCCGCCGAAGCTCACCTGTTCGATTTGGAATTCACCGGAGCGGAATTCCTCGGTCGATCCCGAGATCGTGTGGTCTTGCGGATGATTGCCGCTCTGCAGATAATTGGAGTCGAAGCGAATTTCCGGTGTGAAGAACTTCGTGTCGAAGATCGGCGCCTTCTCACGAGTCGTGCCGTTCATCCAGCCGAGGTCACCGACCGCGAAGGGCGTATAGGTGTCGACCTCGGGTCCCGGGTCGGGCGACTCCAGGGCCTCCGGGATCACTTGCGGCGTGCCGGCCGCGGCGGTGAGCCATGCGGGGGCGTCGTGCTTCGTCGCGGCCTCAATTGGCGCTGAACTCGCGACGGGCGCGGGACTTGTCGCTTGCGCGGCGCCGGCGACTGGCGCCGCCGAGGCGACCTGCGTCGGGGAGGTCTCGACACCGCCGTTCATGACGATATCGGAGCGCGTCGCTTTGGCCGCTGCAACCGTGACCGCCGGCAGCGCAACGTCGCGCAGTCCGTCGGCCGTAGCGCTCACATTCCAGTCACCTGCCGGCAAATCGGAAAACGAGTACACGCCGTCGCTGCCGGACAGCGTCGAGCGGATCGCCGTGCCGTCGGCGCGCGCCGCGGTTACCGTCGCATACGCAACGGGTACATGAGCTGAATTCCTGACGATGCCGACGATGGTGCCGGTCGGGGCCCGTGCAGCGGGTGTCGCGACGACGTCCGCATTCGCACTTGGGAGATTGAACACGGTCACCATGGCGGCCACGGCCGCGTACAGGAGTGTCAGTGGACGCGTTTGTCTTTTCATCAATCCGGTTCCTTCCTTGTTAGAAATATTGGAATTGGCGAAGAAACTCCCCCTGCCTGCGATCGTCCTGCCTTGTTCTTATTCGATTTTTTCGCCGTGCTGCGAGATATCGAGGCCGACGCGTTCATCTTCCTCGGAGACGCGCAGCCCGATCGCCACGTCGATGAGCTTGAGAATGATGAAGCTCGTGATGAAACCGTAAATCACCGTGGAACCAACGCCCCAGAGCTGGGTGAGCAGGGAGCCCTCCACGCCGCTGATTTCCTTGCTCGCAAAGACACCGGTGAGCAGCGCACCGACGATGCCGCCAATGCCGTGCACATTGAATGCATCGAGGGAGTCGTCATACCCGAGTGCGTTCTTGAGCGAGGTCGCCGCGAAGAAGCAGGCGATGCCTGCGACCGCACCGATGATCACGGCCGGTGTCGGTCCTACGAAGCCTGAAGCGGGCGTGATTGCGACGAGTCCGGCGACCGCACCGGAGGCGATGCCGAGAACGCTGGGCTTGCCCTTGATCAGCCACTCGGTAAACATCCAGGCGAGCGCGGCGGCGGCCGTTGCGATCTGCGTTGCGGCCATGGCCATGCCGGCACGCCCGTCGGCGGCGACCGCGGATCCGGCATTGAATCCGAACCAACCCACCCACAGCAGCGAGGCGCCGATCAAGGTCAGCACCAGGTTGTGCGGCGGCATGGCCTCCTTGCCGTAGCCGACGCGCTTGCCGAGTACGATGCAACTAGCGAGTCCCGCGATACCGGCATTGATATGCACGACCGTGCCGCCGGCATAATCGAGGACGCCCTTGAGGGCGAGCCACCCGCTCGGTTCCCAGACCCAGTGTGCGATCGGTGCGTAGACCACCAGCGACCAGATCGAGACGAACAGCAGCATGGCCGAGAATTTCATTCGCTCCGCAAAGGCGCCCGCGATCAGCGCAGGCGTGATGATTGCGAACGTCAGCTGGAACATCGCATAGACGGTTTCCGGGATCGTCAGCGCAAGATGCGACACGGTCAGCTTGTTCGCGTCTTTCATGAACGTCATGCCGTTCATCCAGAGTCGCGACGTTCCCCCGAGCCACGCCGATCCCGGCGTGAACGCGAGCGAGTACCCAACGATCCACCACAGCAGCGTCACGACGCAGGTGATCGCGAAACTCTGCATGAGCGTCGCCAGTACGTTCTTCTTGCGCACCATGCCGCCGTAGAACAAGGCGAGCCCGGGGATCGTCATCATCAAGACGAGCGCGGTGGACGTGAGCATCCAGGCGGTATCGCCGGCGCTGATTTTGTCGATGCCTATCAATTGCGGCTCGGACGGCGCAGGGGGCGCCGCATCCGCGGTTGGTGTGGCGGCTGCAGCGCTAGCTGCGGAGGCGGTATCGGGTGCTTGCGCGAACGCCGAGGTCGCGCAAGCACAAAGCGATAGCACACAGAAAAACACCAAGGCCGGTAGTGTCTTGTGCAATGAATGATCCCTCGATTTCTTGTTCTAACGGGATCATGAATATCAGTTGGGCCATTAAGCCAGCGTTAAAAAAGCTCGGCACGCGGACGATATTAAATTCGTATTAAGAAATTCGGCGGCGGTACCCGGGTATGCGGCGGACGACAAGGCCGAGGTGTTTGCCGCCATCAATCGACTCGTGGCGGCTGCCAATCATTCGGACGTCGCGGGAATCGAGGCGGAGGTCGCGCCTGAGGGCACGGTCATTGATGACTTACCTCCGTATTATTGGGTCGGTCCGCACGCGTTTCGGGAGTGGCAAGCGGTCGTTGCCGGCAACTGGAAGTCGCATGGCGTCACGGCGGCCAATATGACGGTACATGAGGGTCCGCTCACGGATGTCACGGGCGATTTTGCCTATGCACCAGAGCCTGCGCATTTTGCGATTCAGGCGGGTACGCAGAAAATGGAACTAGACGGTACGTTGACGTTTTCGCTCGTGAGAATTGCGGGAAAGTGGCAGGTGCGGTCGATGACTTGGGCGGCAAAGTAGGGCGGCGGTTAGGCACCACTCTGGCGGACGGAGACCCGTCGGAGTGATATCCGACGGATGCCGTGGCAGCCGATCGCGTGGCGCGGCTATACCCGAACGCGACCACCCGTCGCGCCGATCGTGCGGCGGCGCGTGTCCATGAGCTTGAGGATCAGCGGCGTCAGAATCAGCTGCATCGCCAATTCCATCTTGCCGCCCGGGCAGACGATGATATTGGGCCGCGACATGAACGAGTCGTGGATCATCGAGAGCAAGTAGGGGAAGTCGATGCCCTTCGGATTCGCGAAGCGAATCACGACGAAGCTTTCGTCGGCCGTGGGGATGTAACGCGCCGTAAATGGATTCGAGGTATCGACCGTGGGCACGCGCTGGAAATTGATGTGCGTCTCGGAGAACTGCGGACAGATGTAATTCACGTAGTCCGGCATGCGGCGCAAAATCGTATCGACCACGGCCTCGGTCGAATAGCCGCGCGTTTCCTTGTCGCGGTGCAGTTTCTGGATCCACTCGAGATTGATGATCGGCACGACGCCGATCGTCAGATCCGCGTGCTTGGCAACATTGACCTCGGGAGTCACGACCGCGCCGTGCAGTCCTTCGTAGAACAGCAGATCGGTATCGGGCGTGATGTCTTCCCATTCGGTGAACGTGCCTGGCTCTTGCTTGTAGGGCTCGGCTTCCTTCTCGTTATGCAGGTAATGCCGCACGCGGCCGCTGCCCGTTTCACCGTAGACGCGGAACAAGTCCTCGAGCTCTTTGAAGAGATTGTTTTCGGGTCCGAAATGACTGAAGTGGTTGTCGCCCTTCGCCGTCGCTTCCGCCAACTTGACCTTCATTTGCGCGCGGTCGTAGCGATGGAACGAATCGCCCTCGACCAAGGCGGCCTTGATCTTCTCGCGCCGAAAAATCCAGTTGAACGTACGCGTCACCGACGTCGTTCCGGCTCCCGATGAACCGGTGACAGCGATGATGGGATGCTTTGCAGACATGAAACCCCCGAGTGGAAATCAATGAACGTCGAAATTGCTTGCTTTTCAGCGCCTAGCTTTGAATGAACAGTGAGCGCTCTTTGAACAGGGGCGACGTATAGGAATTATCGAGACCCTGGTCGTGTTCGAGATGGTACTGCTCGAGTCGCTCGACCTCGTTCTTGGCGCCGAGGATCACGGGCACGCGCTGGTGCAGCGAGGTCGGCTGCACTTCGAGCATGCGCTGCCGCCCCGTCGACACGCTGCCGCCGGCCTGCTCGACCAACATCGCCATCGGATTGGCTTCATAGAGCAGCCGCAAACGTCCCGGCTTGGTCAGATCCTTCGTGTCCTTGGGATACATGAACAAGCCGCCGCGCACGAGAATGCGATGGACTTCGGCGACGAGGGACGCGATCCAGCGCATGTTGAAATCCTTGCCGCGCACGCTCGCGCGACCCGCGAGACATTCGGTCACGTAGCGCTTGACGGGCGGCTCCCAGAACCGTTCGTTCGAGGCGTTGATCGCGAACTCGCTCGTGTCGTCCGGGATGCGCATGTTCGGATGCGTCAATATGAACTCGCCGAAACCCCGGTCGAGCGTGAAGCCGTTGACGCCGTTGCCGAGGGTCAACACCAACATCGTGGTCGCGCCGTAGATCGCGTAACCCGCGCAAACCTGTTTGATGCCCGGCTGCAGGAAGTCCTCGGTGGTCGGTGGCTCCGTACCCTTGGGCGCGCGCAGCACCGAGAATATGCTGCCGACCGGCGCATTGATGTCGATGTTGCTGGAGCCGTCGAGCGGATCGAAGGCGAGCAAGTAGCGACCGCGCGGGTATTCGGGAGGAATGTGGTAGGGCTCATCGAGCTCCTCGGAGACCATGCCGGCGAGGTGGCCGCCATACTCGCTGGTGCTCAGGAAGATGTCGTTCGACATCACGTCGAGCTTCTGTTGAGTCTCGCCCTGGACATTGGTGGCTTGCGCGGATCCGTGCGCTCCAGCCAAGGCACCGCGACCGACGATGAAACTGATGCGCTTACAGGCCAGTCGTACGGTATTGAGCAGGGCGGTAAAGTCGCCAGTCGCCTCGGGGAAGCGACGCTGCTGCTCGATCATGAATTCAGTAATCGTCTTTTCTCGAGTGCTCATATTTCCCCCCGTAGAGCCCCAACCTGAAGCCTAACCGCCGGACGCGAGACGCGCCTTTTTCGCCACCATCAAGCGTTCCTCGATTTCCTTGATCCCGAGCACGCCGTTGCCTACCAGCATAGCAGCCCGATGCGTCAATGGTCTCGCCGCCGAACCGAGGCTCGGCAGCATGAGATCGGCCTCCGAGAAATCCTCGCCCTGCGTCCAGTAACTCGGTGTCACGATCGTGAACAGGCCCGCGGCCTTGGCCGCACCGAGTCCGTTGACCGAGTCCTCGATGGCGACGCACTCATCGGCGGGCAGGCCCAATTTCTCGAGAACGTGCCGGTATATGTCCGGCGCCGGCTTCTTGTGCGCGACTTGATCGCCCGCACCGATCACTTCAAAGCGGTCGAGCGCGGCAGGCCCCAAGGTCGTGTGCAGCAGTGCCTGGATGTTTTCGAACGTGGTCGTGGTCGCGATTCCAAGCCGGATGCCCGCATCGCGGGCCTCATCGAGCAGGCGCTCGACGCCGTCGCGCAACGGCACCTCGCCCGAATTGATGATGCGTGTGTAATTCGCGGTCTTCGCCTTGTGCAGGGACGGGATTTTCTCGATCACGGCGGCGCGATCGGCCGCCGGCAGAAACAACTTCTTGACGAACGCGGCGATGCGTTCCTTGCCGCCCGTGGTCAGCAGGAGTTCCGCATATTGCGGTTTGCTCCAATTCCAGTCCAAACCGTGCGCCCGGAAAGCCTCATTGAATGCGCGGCGGTGCGCTTCCTCCGTGTCGGCCAGCGTCCCGTCAACATCGAGAATAAGCGCCTTGAGACTCAAATGAATACGCGACTCGCGCGCAAATCGTCGCCTTCGATCGTCATGAGCGCCACGCGCGACAGCTCCCTGTCCGTCCGCGCGAACGAATGCTTCGCCTGGTGCAAGCGCACGCGATCGGGTGCGTTCATGATCTCTGCCGTTTGCTGCAACTCATCTCATGCATAATCCGGGAATTCGAGATGATGTGCAATACGCGAGGAAAGTCTAGGATTCCATTGAAAAAAGGCGTTCATGCGGTCAGGGTAGTCGGCCCGTATCACCAGCAAACCGTCGCCCTGGTTTGCCATAACCCGGAACGCGATCTCGATCGACTTGGCAGCCGTGGTCGCGCTCGTTCGAACATAGATGATCTTTGCGCGCGCAGGCCGCACCGTCCTAGTTGAAGAGTACGGTTTAGCTGGAGATGGCTCGTGGTAAATGTCATTTTATAAAAGCACTGTAAATGATTGATAAAAAACGACTTGTTATTCCAGACTTTCGGCCACCATACCGGCATGGACGCGATCGACGCCGGCCATGCTCGCGCTTGATCACACCGACGATTGATTTAACGCGTTTGGCGATCGATCTTTCCTTATACCAAGCAGGGTTATAGGCGATAAAGCTATCCTGGGTAATGAGGTGGCCTCGCGATCATGGGTCTTGGCGGCTGCAACCCCCGATCGAACGCACGCGGACAAGTGGGCGCGATGATTGCCGTCGCGTAGACTTTGTCGCTTTTGAAAGACCTTCCGTGAGCAAGACTGCCTTTTGGGAGCGCGAAAAGCGCACCTGGCCGCACCAAGATTTGAGCCGTTTCGTGGATGCCGCCGGCCTGCGCTGGCACGTGCAGCAGTCAGGCACGGGTCCTGTCTTGTTGCTCGTGCACGGCACGGGCGCCTCGACGCACTCCTGGCGCGACATCCTGCCGACCCTCGCCGAGCGCTTCACGGTGATTGCGGCCGATTTACCCGGCCATGCGTTCACGGAGTCCGCGCCCGCGACCCGTTATTCCTTGCCCGGCATGAGCGAGTCGCTGGCGGGCCTGCTCGAGACCTTGAAGGTCCAGCCGCAGTTTTGCGTCGGGCATTCGGCCGGGGCCGCGATCCTGTGTCGCATGGCGCTCGATGGGCGCATCGCGCCCGAGGGCATTGTCAGCATCAACGGTGCGTTCCTGCCCCTGGGCGGTGCGCCGGGCGTGATTTTCTCGCCGATCGCGAAGCTGCTCGCCGCGAACCCGGTTGTGCCGCGCTTGATTTCATGGCGGGGCGGAGACCCACAGGCAGTGGATCGCGTGATCAGCGGCACGGGCTCGAAACTCGATCGCCGCGGCATCGATTTGTACGCACGCCTGGTGCGCGAGCCGAGTCATATCGCGGGCGCGCTCGGCATGATGGGCAATTGGAATCTGCACAGCTTCGAGCAGGAGTTGAGCCGGCTCGAGACGCCGATCCGCTTGGTCTATGCGGAGAACGATCGCGCGGTGCCGCCCGCTCAGGCGCTCAGGATCCACGCGCGCCTGCCGCGTGCGAGCCTCGTGAAACTGCCGCGGCTCGGGCATCTCGCGCACGAAGAGGCTCCGCGCGCCGTCACCGACATCATCATGACGCCGTTTTCCTAGCGCGCCGCGCGGCTGCGGCTGGTCGCGAGCGCTAGTGCTAGTAGGGACTGCCTGCGGGTGCCGCGGTCTTGCGCTTGATCGCCTGCTTGATGCGCGTGATCCCGAAGGCGGCGAGGCCGGCGATGATCGGGATGCTGATCGCGACGATGAGGTCCGGGTTGACGCCATAGCCCAAGGACTTCGCGCCTTTCATGAGATAGCCGATCAGGCCGACAAAGTAATACGTGACGGCCGCGATCGAGAGCCCCTCGACCGTCTGCTGCAGTTTCAGCTGCGCCTTGGCGCGCCGGTTCATCGATTCCAGCAAGGTCTGGTTCTGCCGCTCGCGCGTGATGTCGACCCGTGTCGCGAGCAGCTGGTTCGCGCGGGCGACGCGTTCGGAGAGATTATCTTGGCGTACCGAGACCGCGCGACAGGTATTCATCGCGGGCGCGAGCCGCCGCTCGGTGAAATCGCCGAAGGTCTGCAGGCCCGGAATGCGCCGCTCGCGCAGCTCCGCGATGCGCCGCTGCACGAGCTCATAATAGGCGTTGGCCGCCGAGAAGCGGTAATCCGTTTCGGATTCGCGGCTCTCGATCTGCGCCTCGAGGCGCGTCAGGCGATCGAGCAGACTCGCCTCATCGTCAACATTGGCACGCTCCAGCACCGTCGTTACTTGCGACAGCTCCCGCTCGCAGTCGCCCAAAATAGGCGCGAGCTCGCGCGCGACGGGGAGCGCCAAGAGCGCCATCATGCGATAGGTGTCGATTTCCAGAACACGCTGCACGACGCGGCCCGCCTGGCGCTCGGTCAAATGATGATCGATCAACAGGAAGCGGCTGAACCCGTCCTCGCGCACGCGAAAATCCGTGAGCGCGGTCGCCGCATCGTCACCGACCAGCGAACCCAGGAGTACGTTCCCGGCAAAAAAGCGCGTCGCGATGGTTTCGTAATCGGGGGTCGGCTCCGCGGCCGCCAATATCGCCCCATGCGAGGCGACCAGCGTCTGGCCCGGAATCCGCGCGATAAAATCCGCAGGCACCGCCGAAATCGCAGGCTCGGCAAACGGGTCGTCGCTCGGACCCGCGCCGGCCACGACGAACAGGTAGCGCGTGAATTCGCTATGCCGCTCCCAGCGCAAGGAGAAGCTGCCGAGGTCGATCGTCATGTGATTCGGGGCGGCATCCGCGATCGCGACGCCCCGGCCGGCGGCGAGATCCTTGACGTTCTGCCATTCGGCGGCGCGCATCGCGGGGTCGGTGAGCAGCGCAAGATAACTAATGCGCACGGGCGCACGCAGCGGATCGGAGGTGCGCGCATGCACTTCGTCGTTCAATTCGGCACGGAGCGGATGGTTAGGGGGAATCATGGCGCGAACGGTAACCGGATCCGCAGCGAAGTTCTAGTCTCGGCGTCGGCCCTGCTAGACTCCCGCGCCATGGCAGCCCACCCGAAACCGTCCGTCGACCCCTCGCAGCCCCATGCCATCGTGATCGGCAGCGGCTTTGGCGGACTGGCCGCCGCCGTCCGTTTGGGCAGTCGCGGGTATCGAGTCACCGTGCTCGAGCAGTTGGATGCGCCCGGTGGGCGCGCGTATGTGTTCCGCCAGGACGGATTCACCTACGATGCGGGGCCGACGATCATCACCGCGCCGTTCTTGCTCGAGGAGTTGTGGCAGTTGGCCGGCCGACGTTTCGCCGATGATGTGGAACTGCGGCCCCTGGAACCGTTCTACCGGATCCGCTTTCACAACGGCGACATCATCGACTGCTCCGGCCTCGAGAGCGTCATGGCCGAGCAGATCAATCGCTTCGCCCCTGGTGACCTCGCCGGCTATGAGCGGTTCATGAAGCTCAGCGAGGCGATCTACGACATCGCCTTCACGCGCTTGGGCGCCGTGCCGTTCAATTCCTTCACCGACATGCTCGCCCTGGCGCCGCAGTTGGTGCGGCTCAAGAGCTACCGCACCGTGTACGGCATGGTCGCGGCTCACGTCAAAGACCCGCGTTTGCGCTTTGCGCTGAGTTTTCATCCCTTGTTCGTGGGCGGCAATCCGTTCACGACCACGTCGATTTACGGTCTGATCGCGTTTCTCGAGCGCCGCTGGGGCGTGCATTACGCGATGGGCGGCACGGGTAGCATCGTCAAAGGCTTGGTTGGTTTGATCGAGGGCTTAGGGGGGCAGCTCAGGGTCAACGCCCGCGTGGCCAAGATCACACTCGCAGCAAAGCGCGCGACCGGCGTGCAGCTCGTCTCCGGCGAGCAGATCCCCGCCGATATCGTGGTCTCGAATGCGGATTCTGCGACGACTTATCGCGAACTCTTGCCGGACGCGCCGCGGCGCCACTGGAGCGACCGCAAGACGGCGTCTAAGAACTATTCGATGAGCTTGTTCGTCTGGTACTTCGGGACGAAGCGCCAATACCCGGACGTGCCGCATCACCTGATCATGGTGGGCCCGCGCTACAAGGCACTGCTGGTCGATATTTTCGACCGCAAGGTGCTGGCCGAGGATTTCAGTCTGTACTTGCATCGTCCAACCGCGACCGACCCGTCGCTTGCGCCGCCGGGCTGCGATGCATTTTATGTCCTGTCGCCCGTGCCTAATCTGCTGGGCGACACTGACTGGACCGTCAAGGCCCAGCCCTATCGGCGCGCGATCGAGGCGCATTTGAGCGCCACGGTCTTGCCGCATCTCGCCGCCGAGGTGATCAGTTCGCGTGTCATGACGCCGCTCGATTTCCGCGATCGGCTCTCCTCGTTTCATGGCGCAGCCTTCGGCCTCGAGCCGATTTTGACGCAGAGTGCTTGGTTCCGTCCGCATAACCAGAGCGAGGATTTCGAGCGGCTGTTCCTCGTCGGCGCCGGCACGCACCCCGGTGCGGGGGTGCCGGGGGTGCTTTCTTCTGCGCGCATTCTTGATAGAGTGGTGCCGGATGTTGATGCGCTCGACCGATAAACCGTTTGCCTCGCTCGCGGACATTGCGGCCTGCCGCACAATGTTACGCGGCGGTTCGCGTTCCTTTTTCGCAGCCTCTTTGGTCTTGCCCAGGGGCATTCGCGAATCGGCGACCGGCCTGTACGCGTTTTGCCGAATGGCCGACGACGCCATCGATCACGGCACGGACCGGCCGCGCGCGCTTGCGGAGCTGCGTGATCGGCTCGCGCGCATTTACGCTGGCGACCCCGTCGATATCGCCGCGGATCGCGCCTTCGCCGATTCGGTCGGCCGCCACGGCATCCCGAAATCCTTTCCCGATGCGCTGCTCGAAGGGTTCGAATGGGACTCGGGCAACCGTCGCTACGGCGATATCTCCGAACTCAAGGCCTATGGCGTGCGTGTTGCGGGTTCGGTCGGCGCGATGATGGCCATGGTCATGGGTGTGCGCGATCCGTATTTGCTTGGCCGCGCCTGCGATCTCGGCGTCGCAATGCAGCTCACCAATATCGCGCGCGATGTCGGCGAGGATGCGCGGGCGGGGCGCCTCTACCTGCCTTTGGACTGGCTGCGTGACGCGGGCATCGAGGCGGAGAGCTGGGTCGCTCGGCCCGTGTTCGATGAACGGGTGGCGGGGGTCGTGCAACGATTGCTGGCGGCCGCCGAGGAGCTCTATACGCGGGCCGACGCGGGGATCACGAATTTGCCGTCCTCCTGCCGGCCCGGCATGTATGCGGCCCGCCTCTTGTATGCTGAAATCGGCCATGAGCTGAAACGCCGCGGCCTCGATTCGGTCAATCAGCGCGCGATCGTGCCCTGGCAGCGCAAGGCGCGCATCCTCGCCGATGCGGTGCTCGCCGCCACGCGGGGCGCAGCGACGGTGGGCGCGACAATTCTTGATGAGGCTCGCTACCTGCTCGACAGCTCGAGCGAAGCGGGCAGTTATCTCGCGGCCGTGCCTGCGGCGTCCGGGCGTGAGCGCGCGCGCTGGCCGCGGGTTGAGGATCGCGTGATTTGGCTCATCGATTTGTTCGAGCGGCTCGAGCGGCGCGAACGCGCTGGGGAACAGACGGCGAACGTCACTTAGGCGCGACTGGCAGCATCTTTTTTTCGCCGTCGTCGCTAGCCGCCAAGAAGGCGGCGCGCAAGCAGGGTTTGCATGTCCCGTCGAGCATCGCTCACCAAGGCGAGCGCGGCATCCGAAACGGCAGTAGGCACTGCACCCAGCGCGAGCGAAAGCGGTTCAGGGAAATATTTTCGTGGAACGCGGAGACCTGCGTCCCTAACAGGTTCGTCTCAAGCAGGCTGCGTCCATAGAAGGGGCCGTCCTCCAAGCTTTGCCGGATGCTGACCTTGCTGCCTTGATCGGCGCGCGTTTGTCGCGCCACACCCCAGCGCGTCGAGCGCAGCGGTAGCAAGGGCGGCGGCACGATTTCCTGCACGTTGCCGGCGTGATCGAATTGCAGCGCGAGCGAACGCGCCGGGGCCTCGCGCTCTTGGTAGTCGTAGAGCACGACCGTGCGATCGGGCAGACTCGCCCGCGACCAGTTCCAGGACTCGAACGCATCCTCCAAGGGCTCATCGCCGAAATTGCCGTCGAGGTAAGCTTCGCCGGTCCAGCGTAGATCGGGATCTGTCAGGTTGAGCTCGATGCGCGCGCAGGGCGCGAACGGGCACCACGCATGCCGGCCGGAGTTTCCCAACAGGAATCGATGTTCGCGCAGCATCGTGGGCGTCACGCGTAGGCTGCCGCGAATGCGGCGCGGCAGCGGGGCGCAGATCTCATCGAGCTGGATGTTGAGCGCCTTGCCGTCCCAGTGCATATGGCTGGGACCGATCTGCAGCGAGTCCTCGCTGCGCGTGAGTTTCGCGGCGCCGCGCTCGGTCATGGACCAACGCGCATGTTTGGCGCCATAGAGCGCCACGTTGAACGCGCTGTGGTTGCATGGATCGGTCGGGCCGCGGCGTCTGGCCCAGGCGTAGTAGGGCGAGAACACGCTGCCGACGAAGGCGATCAGGGTGAGGCCTTGCGTCTGGTCGTCGCTCAGCGCATCGATGTACCACCAGGCATAGCCGCTCGCCGGGACCGCGCGGTCGAAGCGGAGTCCGCCAGGACGCTGGCTGCCGCCAGTCGTCCCGAGATCGCCGCCATCGGCACGCCCGCTCCCGGGTGGGTACTGCCGCCCGCGAGGTAGAGTCCCGGTACCTTGCTGCGCGACCCCGGTCGCGTGAAGGAGCTGAGCCAGCCGTGGGACGCCGGGCCATAGAGCGCTCCCCCCGTGGCCGGAAACAGTCGCTCGAAGTCCGAGGGCGTCGTGACCTGGGTCGCCTGCGGACTGCGCTCGAGGCGCAGGCCGCAGCGTTCGAGGCGCTCGAAAGTCTTGATCTCGCATCGTTCAATCTCCGCAGAGCCAAATTCATGTCGATCGCCGATCGGGGGCGCGTTCACCAAACACAGCAAGCGCTCGGGCCCGAGCTCGCGCTCGCCGGCGCCGTCGTAGCGATCCTGCGCACAGACGTAGACGGTGGGATCCCCGGGCAGGCGCTGATGTTGAAATATATCCTCGAATTCGCTGCGATACGCGCCACCGAAGAAAACCGTATGGCGTGCGAGCTCGAATCCGGAAGTCGTCGCGACTAGGTTCCAGGTCAGCGCCGAGAGCGAGCGTGCGGTGAGCGAGGTCGCGCGCACGGCGCTCGCGATCAGAGGTCCGAAGAGTCCCGTCGCGAGCGCATTGTTGTCGGCGTTGCTCACGATCGCGGCGCAGGCATGGCGCTTGCCGTCGCGGGTTTCGACCGCGGCGACGCGGCCGCCCTGCACGTCGATCGCGGCCACCTCGGCCTGGTAGCGAAATTCGGCGCCTAGCGACTGGGCCAAGCGCGCGAGACTCGTGGCCAGGCGATGCATGCCGCCCTCGACATACCAGACCCCGGCTTGCTCGACATGCGCGATCAGCATCAGCGTCGCGGGCGATTGATAGGGCGAGGAGCCGCAGTAGGTCGCGTAGCGCGCGAACAATTGCCGCAAGCGCGGGTCCTCGAAATATCCAGAGATACCTTTGAATAGAGTCGTAAACGGCTGAATATTCA
>Ga0116231_10002973_pt1 | contig 35434 bp, 29 predicted proteins | sample S1TSphgellanicum_2_FD_89695 | JGI IMG/M metagenome (GOLD analysis project Ga0116231, IMG submission 89695) | Host-associated microbial communities from peat moss isolated from Minnesota, USA - S1T2_Fd - Sphagnum magellanicum MG | ecosystem: Host-associated > Plants > Peat moss > Unclassified...
TATGGGAGGCGTGCAAGCACGCTGACGAATTGCTACCCAAGGCGATGCCGGAATTCTTCGCTTCATCCACTTTTCTCCAAGGACATGGTGAACCTGGGAGCATTCGTGTGGTCAAAATGGGCCCAGGTAGGAAAAAATGCCGTCGCAATCTTGTCACAAGCAGCCTTCTTGCACACTAATTATTCAAGAAACATAGAGTTGTCATCCAATAATCTCGCCATACTTCCTGTGATCTACAGCTCAAAGAACAAGAACTCGTGCTGCTCGTAGTCTGATCAATCTAAGTAGTCTCAGTATGAATTAAATTGCCGGTGAGCTTGTGGTTTACCAAGTTCGTTGCGATATGATTAATGATGTGCAGCGGTTCCTCATGCCGGGGAAGTGAAGGAGCGCATGGATTTCTTCGACGATGCAGGCAAGACACTGGGGTACACGGTGCTGGAAGGCGATCCCCGGTATCACTACTTCAGCGCCGTCATCAAGTTCGTCCCTGGAGCAGCTGCGGGTACCACTGACGCGATCTGGACCGCCACTTACGTTCCAGTGGGCGACATGGGACCTCCGGAACACATCAAGGGGATCGCAATACTGGTGTTCAAAGCCCTGGCAGGTGCTGTCAAGGCCGATTAAAGATGTTGGGAAGTTGCTGATGCACCCAATTACACGTGCTTGGAATCATCTCAAGGTTAAGCAATCGGATTAAAACTCATGTCAAGGCCAATGAGAGTTTGCTTAGAATCCGCTGCATTCAGTTTGTAATCTGCAAATGAAATCACTTGTAACGAATTGGTTTGAGTCAGTCTATATATATATATGTCCATCAGTCATGTGCACATCTTGGCATAAAATTGATGTGCAAAAACAAATCTTTTTGCAAATTAGAAGCAGATTATTATGTTGTTATGAATTGGGAGGAAATTCACATTTCATAGAGAGCCTCTATAACCTTTCCATTTACAGGAAACCAAGTTATCAATAAAAATATTGCAAACTTAAATTGCACAATTTGACTTTTGTGTGTTTTGGGTGAGCAAATTACACTGGCACCGATCGAAAGTCCAGTGTTCCAGCTTAATACCACATGAACTAATGGAAATGGAACAGCCACCATCTTTGGAGTCTAATCTTTTCTTACTTGCCTAGTATCTTCTCATTCACCTTGTTTAAGTTCCTCAGAATGGAGAATCTTGAAAGCTCACAGCAACTAGCAGTTTGGAATACAAATGCATTGCCATGGTTTGTGTAGGGCTTTCTTTCTTGTTTTGAAGCATTGTTGTCATTCTAGGTATTTCATTAACAAGGTCGAACGTGCATTGGAAACCCTCTAGCCCTATGTGATCACTATTGGGCAATATGGTGGGCCTTCTTACTCATATAACTAGAGATCTTGCCATACCAACCTCAAGTTAGGTGGGTGTTTCACCAATATATATATATATTGAGTGGCAGATAGTCAAAAAGAATTTATGAAACCAATAGTACAAACAAACAATAGGTTTCTATCATGTAAAAATTTCAAATTGGAAAAAAAACTATAATTTCAAAACAAATCACAATGCACACATAAATGAAAAAGACTTCAAGAATATTCTCTAAATCCCTAACATCAAGATCATAGAATTGCAAACACTAATGATAAACCTCGATTGCCTGAGTTTCCCCATATAAAACCTTTAAATGGTAAAAACACACTATAATGGACTTTTTTCGATGTCATAGTGACAGTTTTTTCTGGGTGACTCTCAAATATTGTTACATTGTATTCAAATATATTTGAAAAACTTGGAAAAAGTGAGATGAAAAATAAAAACTTACATTTTAATATTTGAAACCCCAAAAAAAAAATACCAAAAGGATGACTGTTCAATCCAAGGTGGACATTACAAAGGATGGTACATCCAATGTCACAGTTCAAACAACCCAAAAAAATTGTCATTATGAATTTTTTTTCTTCTAATGGGGTTGGAAACTAAGCATACAACTTTTTGCTACCCCATATTGAAGTATCATAACACTTAAGATGAAAAAATCAAGCAAGAAACAATCTATCAAAAATTTTAAGATTTAAAATGAAAATGAAAATGAAAATTTGTAAAGTCCATTTTGATATCTAAATTGATTTTTTCAAGGCCTATATTTTTAGAGGTTTTTAAAAAAGGTTTAAATTATGGTGGTATGAACTTGGAAATGGAAAAAAAATGTGAATTTCAAGACCATTTAAATGTATTTATTGAAAAATCATTGAATTTGGACTCTAAAAATGGATTTTGAATTGCCAATTTTGGTTTAGTATAGTGTGTTTTTACCCTAAAGTGGTTAAAATTGATGAAAATCCCAAAAAGTTAGGAAAATCCTCAAAAAATGTCTTAAATTAACAAATAATCCTTATTTAGAAGTCTAAATTGAGGTTAACCTACACAACTAATGTTTCAATTGTAAAAATAACTTAAATTGTTCTTTAACATATTTTCAATAATAGTTTTCTGTAATAATTTTTGGTACAACAATTTTTGGTAATGAATTCTAGTGGCAATTTTCAATAATAGATTTCTAGTAGTGGTTTTCATTAATGGTTTTTAGTAGTAAATTTCTAGTAGTAATTTTCAATACTAATTTTTGATAGTAGTTTTTGGTACTATTTTTTGATAACTTTGTGAAAATCAAAATATGAAGCCCAAACGCCAAAAGTGAAATCCAAAATTAAATACAACACATATTTTTGCAGGTGTACATTTTAAGCACATGTCATGAAACTACTTGAGTTGGCCCTTCTATAAGGTGTTTTCTCTTGTATATACGTATACAAAGCTTGTTTTCAAGGTTAGAATATTTTTATGTCATAATGCGAATTAAACACCATTTGTGTCATAATGTATTTGTATGTCATAATGTGTTGCAAAAGCTTGTGTCTTTGAACTTGGAATGAACAAATTCAACCATAGATTCTTCTAGTTCTCTAGTAACTTGGTATTGTTCTAGCATTTTTTTAAGAGTAGGTGGAATGGTAAAAAGGCTTGTTGTTTGACAATTAATGAGCATAGCAAGTGGTTTCTTTTTGTAAGGTGTATCATGTTTGCGCAATTGTTCTCAACAATTTTATTTTTCAACTACATCAATTAACATAGGATTCAATTTAATCTATTGACCAAAGTCAACATTTTGACCTCTTTTCTTAATCTTCAAAAGAAAATGAAAGTAATTACATTTTGAGATGTGTTTGAAGTTTGTACTTGGTTCTTTTGCAATTATCTTATGTGATGATATAAGTGCCAAAAATAAAAAACTTGCATATGTGAAAAGCTAATTTGATTTATGCAACTTTTTCATTTTCTTATTTGGTTTGCATGGGGTTATGATAAAGCAGACAAGGCAAGTAGAGCTTATGGCTTGGCAACACTCAAGTATTGGGAACCATTATCAAGTTTCTTGTATTTTATTTATCACAAAGAAACACACATTCTCCTTCTTCAATTAAATTAATTTAAAGTTAATGGGTTATGTTTATAGAAGCATAACACAATTGGTGATGTCATTAACAAGTTCAAGAGCAAGGTATACATTTGCTCATCAATGCTTTTAGTTGAATTTTGAAGTTGCGACTTTGCAATGTGTGTGTTGGTTTGTGGGACTAATGACTAAGTTGAACTATTTAGTCCAAAAAACAAAGTTTATGATATTTGAAGTTTTTTATGGGGCACAAGGTTTACAAAGTAGAATCCATAAGATCTATTTAAATCATTTGTTGCTAGTCAATATTGGCCTTACATACATGAAAGATGGAGGTTTGGAATTATTTTTTATTATTTCATTTCTATGTTAATCACATATTAGAGATTGATTCATGATTTATTGAAGGATGGTTGTCTTTTCATGTTAAAAAAAATTGTATTCAGTGTTTACAACAATGAGATCAGTGAACACATCAATGTTAGGGGAGTGTTGAGGTTGAACTATTGTAGTAGATTATTTGTCCACCCAACAAGACTAATAGGCATGAAGATTAAAGGGATCATTGAAGACCACAAAGGACTATCATGGAACAACTAAATTGTTCCATAGGTGGAGCTTTGAATTTTAAAACTACTACAGACTTTGTGAACCACAAGCAAATTATCAATTGTCAATCATCTTCATTGAAAGATATTATCATTGAGCTGAGTGAGTCTTAATCAATTAGAAAGAGGACACTTCCTTCATTTGAACATGAAGCTAAACCTTCTATCGCAAGCTATCAGTCTCCTAAAACTAAGATGGATATTAATGATGTTTTCTTGTGTACATCTAATAAAGAAGTGCAAGTTGGGTCTCATTATGATTCTACTTTTTCACTAGTGCATTGGATTAAACATTGCAAGGCCATAATAGGGTTGTCTAACAAAAACACAAGTAGCTTGTTTTGAGATGTTATTTTCCATCCATCATTTTTTTTGGAAAATGTGAATATAAGATCTATAGTTGTTCTAGAGACATATGAACAACAATTGCTCAAAAAGGAAGATGATTGGAATGAATATGTTGTGCATGTTATGGAGAATGATGTGGGAAAATTGATGTATTATCAAAACCCTTTACAAGCCCTTGCCACATTGTTTTCATCTTCACAAGTTGCTTTTGGGTTTCACTTACATCCAACTACACCCAACAATTCCCAAACATACTCCACTCTAAATTTAACACATTGGTGGTTAATAAGGCATGTAAGGCCATTGTCCTTGTTGTTTACATTTTTTTTAATGATGACATTGTGTTCATGTTTTGATTTTTTTGGTTTTATATTGGAACATAATTGACTAAATAGTGAAAGAGTTGGTTTTTTTGGTTGTAGTATGCATTTGGAATTTGTAAAAATATATAAATTGTGAGGGTAGGTCCACTGCACCATTGATTTTTTATGGTGTTCAAATTACATTGTCAAATGAAGGAAAGGTCATTGGATACTCACTCATGTTATCCCTTGGTAACAATTCCAAACCTTTTTTTTGAGTATTTGTGCATTTCACTTGGATTTTTGAATTATATTTTTTAGTTAATGTACTCAATTTATTTCAAATGCAATCCATAGAATTGATTTAAATTATCACTTTTTTAATGGTTTGGCATTAACAGATCCTCATGGTGATGAATAACGGGTGTTCCCACTTCCATATGCTTATATATGTGATCATTTGGAGAGGTGCAAAATCACAACAACTTATGACACCAACAAATGCCAAATGCCATCAAATTTATGTTTTGGCTCAAAGGATCTATTTCGTTAGGTATGACTAAACAAGAAATGCAAATAATTGTGGAAACAATTTTGACATCATTAAAAAAGGATGGAGAGGATATGTCCAAAAAAATTCAATACATCCCATCAAGGTTATTTCATTCATATTTGATTCATGAAAAATGTTGTTCACAAATTACATCACTTTTGTTCTCAAAAAATGTTGACTTACACTTGATTTCAATTTGTTTTCCATGCCAATGTGCATTATAGGGCTTTAATGGTGGGAGGACAGAATAGGGAAATCCATATTGTGTTATACATGTGGACATGTTGCATCAATTTGATTTGGGAGTGTTCTAAACACTTGTGGACATCATATGAGACATTTTATTTACAAATTATAGCAAGGTGCTCTTGGAGTTGAATAAACATTTGTTTGAAACCAAGGCAAAATCATGTTTTCCAAAATTTTATGTGCCAAACACTAACAAAAAGGGATAATTTTTCTCCAAATGAAAACTTTGCGACATTTGAACATCGAATGTATGGCCACCTTTTTGTTTTCAATGAACATTTGATCCTTCTTACATCATATGAATCTTGAGGTGATTGAAAGCTTGTATTTTTCATTTTAATCATGTTGTTTCAAGTGCCTAAAAACATAACAAGTTATGGTTTTTTTCTTGTTTGAGTACAAGTTATTGTCCCATGTATGATTAAATTGTTTGAAGCACCAATCATCCAATTTATAATGCAATTCTTAAAGTGGTATGAAGTGGCATGTTTCTCAAAAGAACATTTTGAAATGTCACTACTTTAGATGGTTGTCTTCATGAAAGGGTAAGAAAAATTCTTTTGATTTGTTATATATTTAAAATGATATGCAATTGATAGTGTTAAAATATGAAATAAGTCTAATACATCTTTGTTTATTGGATTGTGATTTCTAGAGCAATAGATACATTGAAAAGAACATTTATTTCATTGTAAAAATCAAATTTCAATTTGGTCAAAATTCATGCAATGTCACACTATGTGGATCCAATTTGTAAATCCGAAACCCTTTTGAGTATAGTGCAAATCTTTATGGGCAATTGCACATCACTCTTATGAAATCAACATAGTGTTGTGTGCAACAATCAAGGTGATTACACGCGATACATCGCAATGTCAAACACAATCAACGTCTCCAAGCTTTACAAAGAGTTGTTAGAGAACTTGAAGGTTTTGATGCCCTCTATGAATGTGTGACTACTTTCAACTTGGTAAGTCACAATACAAAATGCATGATCTGAAATTATGTCGAAAAGTTTCAAGTATGCCATTTTGCAAATGTCACTTACATCATGTTATTTGCATCAATGCATTATTAACTTCAAATTTAATGTGAAATGTTTTGCATGTATTATGTGTAAGATGAACCAAATGATTGATTTTGGCTACACTAATTTCAATTTTATTGGGATGTGGGATCCGACATGCAAAAGGTTAATATTAAAATTTATATTTAAAAATAAGATGTGCAAGTAGTGGAGATATGTAAATTAATGTTTTGTCAAAAGTAAGTGCAAATATATATACTTGTGTGGCTTGAGGATCTAAGATTTATTGATCAATCTCACAAAAAAAATTGCTTCCAAAGAATATGTGAAACATCATCTCTACTCAATTGGAGATTATGAAGGAACTTCCTATGTGTGTGTTGAAATAATTCATGGTAGAAAATGGACTTTCTAGTGCACAAGTACAATTCCCATGTCTTTCATAAAGATTACGTTATAAATTTTTTTGTTGTGTCTTTTTATAGCTTGTGTTGCATGTGTTCAACTTTATTGTAATACCTCCCAAATCTAAAAGACATTTTGCAGATCTTCTAATTTATGCAAGAATAACACTAACTTCCCACAACCCTTGGAAAGTGGTTTAGTGATATGAACATACAAATGGAAGCAACTAAAGAAAAAATAAAATCTTATGGACAATTATATTTTTTATTCAAAGTGACTTGTATAAATTTTTTGACCTAGGAAGTAATCACAAAGATTGTGCATTTTTACACATGTACAATGAAGTTGCTTCAATTAGATTAGCCAAAATTAGAATGTGTTGAATTATCACTTGAAAACATTTTGCTTCATCAAGTGGGAATATCTAATAATTGAATTTTCTTATAATGAAGATTAAAAACATTACGCAAGTCATGCAAATTATTTCAAATTTTGAAAGGTTTCACTTTCGTAGCTTAAGAATAGGAGGATGAATCTAACTTAAATCTAATTGGAATGGCACATGGTGATCACAATGATCAACTTATTAATGTGGATGGCTTCATTTTTGCACCATTGGTAGTTGAATTTTCAGTGAGTCACTTATTGATGAGTTGTATCATTATATAAGTTCTTCTTTCCATAATGCATTTTACTAAGCCATTACAAGAATTCAAAGAAATTGAAATTAAAATTCAATCATCATTGTTGAAACTCAAGCACCAAAACAATATGATTGAATATGACAAGACTTTGATAGGTTCATGTAACTTACTACATTTGGAGTTTGTGAATTCCCATCAATTAGGTTGAAGAATAGAGGATGTGTAGCAGGTTTTCGGAATATCCACATTGGTTGATGATCAAAATAAGTGCAAAAGGTGGCAACCACACTTAGAATGTGAAGTTGAATGATTTTTCCAATTGCTTGTAACAAACCTCCCAAGCTCCAATAAAACACAACTAATCATAATGAAACTCATGGATCATCCACCATAAACAGAAAAATAACAAATTGTGTACAAACACAATGTAAAAAATAATAATTAAAAAATATGTTGATCACATAATTTCAGGAGGATAAAAGGTCTCAAGTTTTTTTTTAACTTGAATAAAAAACATAGCCAACATCTCCACAAGATTTTTGCAATCATTTGCATAAAAATAGGGTGAAAACATGGTAAAATGTACACAAAAAGTAATGTAAGCAACAAAATACTGGGGTCCCTAAAGAAAAAGACTAACAAGTAGATGATTTTATGGGGATAATAATTTTTTTGGGGTACATTATTTCTTAATTCTTGTTTGCATGGATTTCAAAAGCTAAATTATTATAATTATGTTTTTTTCAGCTACTTGCAAGTACTTGACTTGGACCAAAAATTTGCGACAAATTGAAAATAAAGTTCAAGTACTTGAAAGTAGGTGAAATGTTTTTGCAAGTATTTGGTTTTTTTTCAAGCACCTCAATATTGATGTGGTGAGCATTCTAACATAATTTTCTTGGCTAATTGAAATTTTTTTCATAATTAAAATCATTGCCAACCTTTAAAAAATGGGGGATATTTTTGGGGAATTTTTTCAAATTCAAATCATATGACACAAATTGCTTTTAAAAGCTAAAGGGAGGCTAGAAATGCCCATGAAAAAAATAAAAATAAAAATTCATTTGTTTTAAAATGCTAGAAAAAGGTTAGAAATTTGAAAAACTATTTTTTTATGTTTTCAAATAGAAAACAAGGTAACATGTACAAAATATCTTGCTTGCGCCCAGTACACAATATTGATGTTAGTTGGATAAAATTTTAATCTCCTCCACTCATCAAATCAATTTCCCACCCACTTTTCAACGTCATGAGAATACCACTCACCACCTTGAGCCACGATTTCTTGTTCTTTTTCATCAACTTCATGAAGTTCATGTTGAAAAATCTCAAAATTAATCGCATTAACTCCTCCATTAACTTCATCTTGTTCTTTTTCATCAACTTTGAGAAGTCCATGTTGAAGAATCTCAAAATTAGCTACATTAACTCTTTCATTAACTTCATCAAGATGATCAAGTTGTCCATGAAAAGTTGAACCAAAAGCCATTGGAGGATTAGTAATTGGAATTGCAAAACTCGTAGCAATGAAACTAGCAACCAAAAGTTAATTGTTGCACTCGTGGCTTTGTTTGTATAAATGTTCACCATCCTTGAACTCTGTAGGCTTCTGATTGTATGATGTAAGTTCAATTGATCCTATTTGAACATCACAACCAAGGGGAAACAAATCAAGAGGTAATTGAGGAATGGATTGAATTACAGATGCCATGTATAAGTTCTTAAACATAAAACAAATATAGCTAAGACCTCAAATTGTTCATCAAAAAAATAAAAATTATTTATGATCACAAGTTCGGTTGGTTGAAAAGGAAAAGCATGATCAACATTTTGTCCCTTGAATCGAGAATGAACTTATGTTTGTGAGATTTTTGAAGGCATGGCCACCAACAACATAGTATATTTCTTGTAATGCATTTTCCTTTGAATGACACACTTGAAGGACTGAACTCTTCATTTGTTACATGAAACATAGCTTGTCAAACAAAGAAGGAAACATGTCTAAAGCTGCCAAGGAGAACTCTTGGTTTGTTATATGATACATAGCATGTCAAACAAAGAAAGAAACATGTTTAAAGCTGCCAATGAGAGACACTATGAAAAACATCATAGAGAAAAATTATGGTCACTAAAGGAAATGATAGTTGGACACTAGGAAAATCACATCCATAAATGTGAGCAAAGCCACTGAGGTGCATAGGATTTAGCTGCGAAAACTACCAAGATCAACTAAAAAGGCCATAGAAAACCATTACGCAACGGAGAGTGCTGAGTTTGCTACCAGTAGGTCGTTAGATAGGCAGGAAGGAATTTTATTAACAATAATAATTAAGTATTAGTTATTTTTCCATTTCTTTCCAGGTTGTGCAAAAGACAGGGAATATTGGCTTTTGTAGGAATGCCCCTTGTGAGTTTAGTGCTTCTTCTCTCCGCTCTCGCGCAAATGCAGCTCCTGTGCCGCGCCTGCGCTCGCTCGCTCGCTCACGATCCATCGCAATTCCCCACGTATTCCTCTCAGAATTGGCGAGCGATTGCAGTGCATGGCGCCGTTGATGAGGCGGGGATGCGAGCGGGGAAGTCAGGATTGCAGTGCGGGAAGAGAACAGGTAGCAGAAGAAGGGGAGCAGCAAAAGGAAGAAGCTTATAGTTAGGGTTGTCAAGGGTTTGGTAGTGCATCACGGAGAGAGAGAGAGAGAGAGGACGACGGGAAGGGCGATGGCGGACCTGGAGGCTTCTTGGGAGTCTTCGGATTTCAGACCTGATTGCACGGACGGAGGCCGTGCCATGATGGGCGGCGTCGGGGGTGAATCGCTTCCTCCGCGGAAACGTCTGTTAGCAGGGTTGCGGCAAAATGGTTGGCTCTCTTCCTCGTCTCCTTCAGTCTTCCCTGAGACTGAGGAATTTCTTCAAGGAATGATGATCGGTCAGGAGGAGGTTGTGTCTGCTCATGATGATGATGATGCTGGAGATGGTGAAGTTGAAGCAGTTGATGTGGTTGGCGGTGATCAACGACAACAGCAGCAGGGATGTACCGGGTGTAATGGCGTGGAGAGCAGCAGTAACAACAGCAGGAGCAGCAGCAGCGCCACAGGATTGCGGAGGATCAAGCGTGGCGATGTCTACTTACGGCTGTGTGAATCCTGTTCCCTGCTTTACAACAAGAGTATGTTTTGCCCTCATTGCCTTCTCACGTATCACGATCCCAGTCTGCTAGGGGATCCAGCCTTATGGCTTTTGTGCTGCTGCTGCGGACGGTCTGTGCATGCAGAGTGTGAAATCAAGCAGACCCCAGGCACCCGGATTGATGCCTCCTCATATGTCTGCCCTGATTGTGTAAGCATGACCAGACAACACAAGGAGTCTGAGGAGGGTTTGAATAGCTTATCAGGCAGTCGAAGTAAGGTGTGTTCTGGTTCTGTGGGAGGAGTGAATTGTAGTACAGAGACTGGGGTTTCTGCTTCACCATCTGTGCATGCAGAGTGTTCAAGCCTCTCCTTTAAGAAGCCACGGATGTCCAGAGAGCGGCCAAAGCTTGCAAATACGGACCGTCATGCAAATCCATCCAAATTGGAGCGGGGAAGACAGGATGGAGTGGCCCTCACTGACATTCCTAAATCAAAGAATTTTGAACGAGTAAGAAAAACAGCACAAGGGGTTTTAGTTCCAGTGTCTTCACATGACGCAGCAGTGGCAGCTAAGTCAGCTGCTGTGCAGGCTTTCAAGGTGGCTATGGAAGCTAAAGAAAATGCTGCTGCCAAAGCCAGTGCAGCAGTGAAAGCTGCAGCAGCAGCAAAAGTGGCTCTGGAAGCAGCTGCTCATGCAGCTAGAGCTGTGGCTAATCTCCAGGCTGAATTTCGGAGGAAGGCTGCAAATTCAGAAAGTTTACCAAAACTGCAGATCAGTGTATCCCCAGAGGGCAAAAAAGGAAAGGTCTCAGGGAGGAGTGATTTGAAAGTGGAGAAAGAAGAGAAGCCAGCAGGGCATCTTGGAGCACCATCCTTGGATGACGAAGAGTTAGCCCGGCAACTACACAGAGTCATGAATAGCTCTCCCCGGATTTCTCGTAGTCTTACTCCACTGCGAAGGAAATCCTCAGTCAGACCGGAGACTCCATCCAGTGGGGTTAGTAACAGCAGCACAGATGCAGTTAAGGCTTGGCCCCAACGTAGCCAGACATCTCCAATAGAGCCTATGTCACAACCTAAGCCACAACAGACAAGGCCTCGGTCAGTGACTTACAAGGACTCTAAACGATTTGATGCAAGGCTTCCAAGGCATGAAGTGAAGGAGATCGAGGAGATTGGTCAGACTAGAGACCTGCAACCAGATGCTTCTGAGCAGTTGAATCCAGAGCTTCCTTCTAACCCTAGTGAACCCCAAGCTTCTGAGGAAATCATCACTATGATAAAACAAGAAGCTGTGCAGGGAGTTGTAATATCTTCTTCTGCAAGGGAGGATTCATTAACAACAGCAGCTGCAAATGCTGCAGAGCTTCCATTTGATGCCATGGTGGAAGCTGAAGCTGAAGCTCCTCATCCCACTTCTGACATCCATGACAGAAGATCTGATTTTCTCCAGGAGATTCTTGAAGCTGCTGTTCTTGCAGACTCTGCAATGTCCCTTGATGAAGGAGCTAACAAAAATGTTACTGGGGGGACACATAGGACAGAATGTGATGGGGGTTCTCAACCACCAGAAGGCCATAGCACTTTTTCCGATTTGCTTGTTGAGGTAAAGGAAGATAAACTGAGGAGTGATGCTATAGTTGTTGATGAGGTGCCATCAGCAGCAAGGCCACCCATTCCTGGAGGTGATGCAGTCAATGGTTCTGCAGCTTCACAAGATTTAGAAATGACAGATGGAAATATAACTTTGGAAGATTTTGGAGTACCTGAGATGATGGATGCAGATGTTGCAGACATGGTTTTGAAAGATTCTGGAGTAGCTGAAGTTGTGCATGCAGATGATGCAGACATGGCTGTGAAGGATTCTGGAGCAGCTGAAGTTGTGCAGGCAGATGATGGAGACATGGTTTTGAAAGAGTATGCAACTGAAGTTGTGCATGCTGATGATGGAGACATGGTTTTGAAAGAGTATGCAACTGAAGTTGTGCATGCAGATGATGCGGACACTGCTTTTAAAGATTCTCTAGCAGCTGAAACCATACACACAGATGTGCCCTCTGGGGTGACACCTGTAGGAGGTTTTGAAGCTTGTTCTGAGACTGTGCTTGGTATCCAGGAAGAGGTAGTCATGGAGGCAGACCTGGAGAATAACACTGGGCAGAAAGAGGCGGTGGCAAGTTTGGAGGAAAAGACAACTGTGTCTAGTAAAGATTCAAGGCCAGACTGCAAGGTAACTCAAGATGTGGTCTTTGGGGTTTCAGATTCTTTAGGAATTTCAGAAGCTAGTTCTGAATTTGTTCTTGTTGGGAAGGATGAGGATGCAATGCACATGGGATTGGAAGAGACAGCTGCAGATGGTAAAGATTCAAGGCCAGATTGTGAGGAAACTCAAAACCAGTCTTTGCTAGATGGAGCAGTTTCAGGGTTTGTGATTGAACCTTGTGATCTGCAAGCAACCCTGGTGCCCAGTGATGCAGGCTCAAGTGAAGGCCTACCACAGGCAGCTCAAGCCCATGAAGAAACAGTTACAACCTGGCCACAGAACAAGCTGAACGGGCTCCCTTCTGCAAGTCAACCTTTTGCAACACAAGCTAGTATGGCTCCCTTTTCACCTGCTGCACAAATACCCAGTCAAACTCCTGCTTTCACAAGTGGGCCAGGTGGATGACATTTGTAACACCATCAGGTCCAAGTCCTTCATGACCCTCATCTGGCCACCCTCTGATCCTTCAAAGTTATGAGGTAGTAGCATCTAGTTACTGCCCTGCCTATGCAATAGTCTCATGAACAAGGCTTTGAGCATGTTCATGGATTCAGAGTCAGACAAGATTTTCGATTTCTGCAGATGCAGCCTTAGACTATTTCAGTTCTCTTTCCGATGCTAATTTAGGGTTTGAGTTACAGTTGTGAAAAACCTTGATGAAAATGTCTGAGGCGGCAGAATCTAGTCTTCTTGGCTGTTCTTTGCAGACCAAACTATTCCTTCACAGCAAAGAGAATCTCCCTCTTAGTTGCTCCCATTTTCAACAGCTGATCTGTTCTTTGGGTTGTATGCACTGAGACATGGGGTGGTGGCTGGTTGTTTCATCAGGTTGGAGAATTTACCATTGATCTTGTCCCTCTCTTTTATAAGTGGATTTGCATTGAGCATAACAGTTCTCAATATACAATGTCCTTCACAAGAGAATGTTGCTGGCATTCATTGCATGGCTCACGATGTGGTCTCCCCAAGAGAAAACAGTGTGATGCCAGGAAGGGGACAAGACAGTGCAGTTATATTGCATGTTGCAATTCCAGCCGACATTGTACTTTAGCACTTGCCAGAAACGAGCTGACAACATTGATCAAAACATTGGTTTTGGGAAGTTTTAGCATTTTTGGTAGATCTATTTGTGTGGAGTCGAGCCAAATTCATGTTAATGCTAGAGGATGTATAGAGACAAGCTGGAATGTTGGTCAGGGAGCTTCTTATGTGGGGTGAGTTTAGATTAGACTTTTCTTGAGTTATATAGTGAAAGTGTGGAGGCTATGCAGGGAGGACACTTTCAGTCAGGCTTGGAAGGAAGCAAGGAGCAGTAGCGAGCTCTGAGGGAGGTGTAAATAACTACTGTATCATCATGGGGGAGTTTCTGACATGCACGCCAACAGGACAGGGTGACCTCTCTTACATTTATTTACTGCTGTACTGTAGGTACTGCAAGATTTTTTAATCACCCACTAACTAAAGTGTGACAAAGTGTGTACAATGAATCTTTTTTTTTATCTTGTGTCTCTGCTTATACAGACCGACCTGGGGGCAATCTTCCACGCTTTCATGTGGATTCCCTTCAGTCAAATTTTAAAAGTTCAGTTGATCTCTTGAACTCCATCACTTGTTGTGTATGCTCAAATTTTGTGCATGAATATACTCTTTGTTTTAATTTTCTTGCAGATTGTCACTTTGAATGCACAATAGCGTTCAGGTAGTTAGGGTTTATTGTTGTCGGCTGTTCTCAGGTGTCAACTTTATCATGGTATAGTGTATCTGAAATTTGAGCATGGAATTCTGTACATTTGTATTTTTGCATTTTCGTTTGGTGAACTTAGATTGCAAAATCTATTTTGCTTTGGTTGTGCAAATCGCAGTGAGTGCGATCTTCTCTATTCTATGTCTACTACTTATATATGCCGGTAGTTCTGGCTACTTACATGATGCTTAAGGTTGTGGGGTGGCTCTGCTCTTGGTTCCAAGTATCCAGATCTGCTCTGGGAATCGGAGCAGCCTTTCCTTATAAATTCACAGCAACAGGAGGTGATGCCCAAAGCAGATGGGGAAGCAAAATTCACACTTGTACACAAATGGGTCTACTTTTTTGACATTTAAGATCTTTTACTTTTAGGAGGATGACCGAGCTCAGTGAGGGCACACCTGGCAGAATGGGCGGTTCATTCTCTAGTACATGACTAGCTGCCGTGCCGTAAAAGCCTCCTCCGCTCAGATTTGTAGTGTATGTCTTCCCACACATGCATGCTTACTTCTTGTGGGCATTCTATTTTCCGATATGCCTTGTGTTGTTTTTATTTTTCTTTTTATTTTTCCTGTGATAGAAGATGTGATAGATTTGTAGTATCATCATGGAAAAAATGAAAAAAAATCTTTCTATACACCTACCATGATTGACTTTTTCCTGATTTATGGCGTATGAATATTGAGAACCTAGCCACGGGTCATGGCCCAGTTAAGTGGTCACATGAGGGAAATTTTTTAAACAGTTTATAGTTTTTGATCTGGGCCTAGCTACGGGTTTAATCTTTTTTTTTTTTTTTTGCTCCACACATGATCTTAAAGTCCGTACCTCCTACACACGATTCCGTCAATGTTCTCAAAGCTCCCCCCCAAAATAGTCAAGAAGAAAAAGAAAAGAAAAGAAAATGCCTATGGTTTTGTGTTCCCTTCAACATTCCCAAAAAGAAATTGTTCCCATTTGGGGTTCCCAAAGTTCCTCTTTAGCGAGTATGAACCACAACTGAGTTACCAAGGTTCCATCTTTGTAACCTATCTTGTAAACCCCACTACTTCCAACCTCACACTAAGCCGGTGACTGGTGAGTAGGTAGATACTAGGTACATACCCAACCACTGTGGTTAGCTGTGGGACAGAAATACAATGGGGGAAAAAAAAGGGGTTTCCTGTCCACATATCATCCATCCTTGGTGCAGTGGTTCACTCAGGGCCAAAGAGAATAGAACTTATGGGGCCCAAAAATATGGGCATGTGTATGGTGGTCATATGGATGAGAGAAAGTCAGCAAAAAATACAATAATAGAAATATTAAAAAATAATATGTACTTACGAGTTACTATTATTAAAATAATAATAATAATAATAATTTGAAAACTATTATTTATTACTACTAGGGCTCCATGTTGCGAGGCACAACCATTTACTCATTCCCATTCATTATATCCACATTTTTTCATTATTTAAATTTTTTTTAATAAGGTATGAACAGAGGGGTAAGGAATGAGAGATGTATGATGACAATAAGAATATAAAATGCCAAAACATGGGTATTGAAAGGAGGAATGTATGTAGAATATTAAAAAAGGAGTTCAAAAAGTTGTATCAGATTAAAGGAATCACATCACATTTCCTACAACCCAATTGGTCCATGACTACTTGACCATGGTGTTGGGAGGTACCTCATGGGTTTGAGAGCCTACTTGGTTTTGTACAAGTAAGAGGCATTGAGAATGGAAAGACATTGAACCAAAAGGCTCCAAATAATAAGATAATTCTTTTTTCTACATGTTATTAGATTGTAGACTCTAAAGGAATGATAGACCTGCAAACTTGTCATTTAATAAGTTCTTGAGTTCAAACCTCAAGAGTCTTGCTTTACATCTTATAACATTTTGGACTCTAAAAACTCAAATGAATACCCAACACTAGAGGCAAGATCACCAACATAGGTGTTGCAAAACTCTTGATTGAAAAGTATTCCAAAGCATGGGAACAAAGTACTCAATCTCATCCACTATCTTCTACCCAAGTAACTTCCCAATGTGATGGTTTGTTGGTCTCAAACACCCAATTGTTGGGCACACTAGTTTCAAAATATTGATTCACTTGCAAAATTAATTACATAATTAGTAAGTAAAATATGAAAAGAATAACAATAGTATAAGGATGAAAAAATGTTTGACCCCTTGTTTTTTATACAGGTTATTAAAAAAAAACAAGTAGTTTTTGTGAAAAGAACACCAAATCTTTTTTTGCCCAAGCCTTTTTTGTTATTGGGTTTCTTGTTTAGGGTAAAAAAGCAATACACAATGTTAATGCTTTTGAGATTTTAAGACTATGGTAAGGTTCCTAGAAATGAATCCCTAAATAAATTATTATGAGAATTTACAAAGAATATTGGGCAATTACAAAAAAAGAAAACTACAAGCTTACCTTTTTATGATGAGAAGAGTGTTTTCAATGTATCATCTTAAAGAAGATATTTTCAATATATCATATTTTAGGAAAAGGAATTGTGTATTTGGCATTCAAACAATTTCTCAAATGTTGTTTCATTTGAAAGATCACATACTTTGATTTTTTTACATTAAGATTAAGTGCAATGTCAACAACATAAGCAATAACAAATAAACCACATGATGATTGATTAGGTTGTTGCATTACATTTGCATAAATGTAATTCAAATGATCAATATTTAACAATTTACTTATCTTCAATGTTGTATTTTCACAAAGTATTTTATCATAATGAGTTTTTTAATCATACAAAATACATGGTATATGTGTGTTTGTAGGGTCTAAGGATGTTAAAATCCAATGGTTCATATTTATATGGAGATATTGGAGGCATTTTTTTTCAAACTTTTTACTTCAATAATATAGTGAATATTGATGAGATTCATATCCTTAATGTTGTAATTTTGTTTCATACAATAATTTCATTGCAACATCCATGTGTTACAATAATAATAAGTCTTCATGCCAATATTGATTTTCATTATTTAGTTGTACAAATGTTGAATAATGTTTTTCTTTTTTCTTTACATGGAAATTAATTTTTTTCTATTCTTGGGGGATGTGTTTCTTTTTGTGTTTGAACCTTGAATGTTTTTCTGTGTTTGTTATGGGCAACATAAAAAAGAATCTAAAAATTTTCACATCATATGGTTGGATTCTTAATTGATTGTTAATAATCCAATAAATAATTTTAAAGTTTACAAATCCAATACTTACATTGAAAAAACCAATGACAAAAAAGAGAGGATAATATTATAATTTTTGTTTCCAAAACTTTTGTAAACTTTCATAGGCATAGCCTTTCTTTCTGAAAACCCAACAACACAAAAATCACGCCAAACCAACAATGTATGTGACCATAATGAATTTCCAAAATTATTTTTTAATTATTTTTTTAATTACTGTGCCACATGTCACGCCTTCACACCACGACGTGAATGATGTCACGTGACGTCATTATTTTTAAATTTTAAAAAATTTAACAAAATTGAACTTTTAGTTTTTTCTAAATTATGACATCATGTGACGTCATTGACGTCGACAACTAGGATCGAGGGCAAGGATGAAGAAGACCAAGGGAAATCTTTCTTTCTCATCCTCCGAATGAGGTGTGAAACGAAGAAGGAGCGACAGGTAGTTTGCGGACGTCAATGAGAGGCGAAAGCCAGGGGACAAAATGGCTCCGGCTGTTCTGGATAAAGCAATTGCGGTGCACAGGACACACTCACACTCTCTCTCTCTCTCTCTCTCTCTCTGTCTCTCGCTCGCTCTCTCTCTCTCTCTCTCTCTCTCTGTGCTTGGCTCTCGCTGCAAAATCAATCGACGCATTTCCGAACCGGATTCGATCTTCGAAAGCGGATTCAGCCTCTTTTGCTGCTGCTGTTGCGAAGCAGCTGCTATTTACCTGCGGTTCATGTTTTGTTTGACTTCTCCTGGAAGAAATCATGTCATGTTGTTGCGGATCCATTAATTTCGCATTTTCCGCCGGGAGGTGAGACACTCTTTTTGTCGAGATTTTTTCAGTGATAGTTTTAGCATCTCTTTTTCAAAATTTTCATGTACTTAATTCGAAAGATGTGTGGTTCGGGCGGTTGTTCGAAGATGTTGTTTTGGATCTATTTTCGCATTTTCAGCCGTGAGGTGAGAAACTCTTGTGTGGAGATTTCCAGTGTTGATCAATTTTAGCATCTCTTTCTCGAATTTCATGTACTTAATTCGAAGATGTCTGGTTGCCGTTTTGAGTTCCATCTTGTTTTGAAGGCCTTGTAAATTTTCCAACCTTGAAGTGCAGTTTCCTCTAGCGTTCTTGTCTTTTTTTGCATCCTTGAAGTGCGATTTGCTCTGGCGATCTTGTAAATTTGTGCAGTTTGCTTTCGTTTTTGGCACATGATCGTAAAAGTCTTGAGATCGATCGACTTGAACTCATTGTTGTCTTTGAAGTTGACGAAGTCGTACGACCTGTGTGGACCTCTTCCTGATATAATTTGCGATTCTTCTTTTTTGTTTTGGTTTCTGTTTTTTTTTAGGAGTTTCAATTGAGATCATGGCCAAGTTTCCTCTTTTTTCCTTTTTTTCGGAGTGCACATCATGAGAACTTCTGCGACTGAGTCTCGATTACACACTGAAGCTGCTGCTCAGTTTTCATGTTATTATTGAAAGCAGTGAATGCGATCCAGAAGAAGACTGATGTTCACGCGCAATAGAATCGACTGCGTGAATGACCCATGGAAATAGAGTACGCATCCGCAAACAGTGAAACCCCCCGCGCGCTTGTGGCAAGCTTCTGGACCAAATTCAAGTGCCTTTCATGTCGAGAGATCTCAGACCTGCAGAACGTCATCACGAGCAAATCTTGAGTCGGCCGCAAGCTGAGGAGCATCATCCAAGCCTGTGCGGTGTAGCAGTCATTTCTCGCCATGGATCGGAAGAAGGACGCTCTGGACAAGCTAGTAGCGTTTCTAGCGAAGCGTGACGGCATCGACAAGCTGGTGAAGACGTTCCAGTACATCGGTAAACTTTCTCATTACCATCTTCAAGAGAGTCATCCCGCGCTAGCTAACCGATTCCAGAAACTGGAAATAGCGTCTGGATTGAGCAGGAAAGCTTTCCGCACTGGAAGGTTTCTCACCGGTTACAACGCCCTTCGCACCACCACTTATTACCCTGATTGGAAGCTGCAGACGCTGGCGGTTCTCGGGAATGGCGGCGAAATGGTGTACTGGTTCTTCGATCATTTCGTCTGGCTGGCCCGGGTAGGCGTACTTGACTCTCATCTTGCAAACAGACTCTGCTACATTTCTTGCTTTGGTGAAGCTTTTTGCTATATTTTCTTTATAATGGCAGAGCTGATAGTCATCAGACGAGGACTAGAGGCGGAGTGGAAATGCACAAAAGAACTAGAAGAGCTGTTGTTAGAGGAGGAGAGTTGTTCAAAGCTTGCAGGAAGTAGTGTAATTTCTTCTTCTTCTTCCAAAGCTGGAGTATCACTAGTCGCTGTTACAGAGCGTATTAAGCAAGTGAAGGTACAAATTTCCAAAATTCGCTTGCAAAGAGTGATGAGCGTGATGGCCATCATTGCATACATCGCCGATTTGTTGATCGCTTTGGCCGTTGTGGATCCCAATCCTTTCGTCAACCACGCCATTACCCTAGGCCTTAGCGGACTCGCTTCCGCTTGGGCTGGTTGGTATAGGAATTGGCCAGACTAGAAATTTTACTTCCTCTGCCCCAACAGATTCCTCTTAGTACCTACCCATAAGTAGAATCTCTGTTTTGGGGTTGGGGGGTAATTGATAACTCTGGCGACAGCCTCAAACCCTAGCCACCAGGGTGACAGGGTAGTTTACTGTCCTCACAGAGCATGAATGAGAGCCAGTTGGGATTTGAAATTCCCAACAGCCTGGGTAACACAGCCTTCCCTTAGTGACTGGAGTAGCTGAATGTCCTCAAATAGAAACTCTTTTTGCATTTATGACAAAAAGAAAGAGACCATGTTTGTTTGTTTGTTCGTTCTTTCACAGTAAAATTCAACAAGGGTTTCCAGGACCAGGATCAAAATTGGGATATTTCTCATTGTTTTGAAATGAATGTGTGTGTTCCCTCATCAATATTCCCAATCATGGCCTTCATACTTTTGACGAGTTTATTGGCTCTGCCTATAGGGAAGAGACTTTTGCATTCTTGCTTGTGATGAGTTTGTTAGCTTGGCTTATAGAGAAGAGAATATGCATTGGTGTCAGATTTGTGCATAAAGTTTTGGCTCAAACTTGACCCAATGTGTGCTTTACTATGAATGGGCACAACTCATAGAAGTGCATGCATCTAAATGAGAAGTTCTAGATCCAGTAATGGAAGATTTTAGTCAGAAGTTTGAAACCGCTGTGGCAAGGCAGAGTCATTACACAATGATGAGCTGCTTGATTAAAGGTATTATCAGTTAGTGGCCATTTTGGGAGGACCTGGTTGAGCTGCCCGAAGCAAAGCTAGGTCTGACCACTGGCCATTATCTGAAGTGCATGGTTGTAGTAGTGGGGATTAGAATTGTCAAGATTATTACGAACTTTGAAGACTATTTGGCTAGCCCTCAGTGACAGCCAGTGATGTTTTATGAGTGATTTTTGTTTTTTCAGTGGCAAATTTTCGGAAATTTTAACCTCAAAATGTAAAAGGCATACTGTGTCATAATTTTTTAGAAAGAAAATTCCACCAAAAAATCGAGAAAATGTGTTTTTAAAATAAAATTTTGCCACATTTTTAGGCAGTGTATAGTTTTGTGGCAGTTTTATGTGAATTGGCTTAAGTCCTCTTATGGATTGATGATTGCCAACCAACCACCTTCACAAATTTGAAAAAAGAAACACTGTCTGAAAATGTACTAAAATTTCATGAAAAATCACATAGCTTCTTAAACCTTTTGAATATAAGTAAGACATTTTCCAAATGCTACAAACTTTTCAAGCATCTAAAATGCTTATCAACAATTACACCAAGGATCATATTGTGGCCTAATCCTCCCTTGCACTAATCAAAGGCGAGAACAATACAGATTCTGGAATGTAGAGGATTGAGCCTTTATTTCAATTAATAGCCATTTTGTTTAAGCGATCAAACTATGTAAAGTTTTTATACTACATGTGCCCTTCACATTGAAAGTTTGAAAAAAAAAGTTGCCTTTCACATGTGAAGAGTTCCACATTTTTTTTTGGCCACAGTGAACCAGCACCCACTAGTGCACCATCCATCGGATGCCTGTTATTACTCAGTTGTGGATGAACCTCAAATGAGTTAGTGTATGATTTCACCTTGGTAACCAATTATGTAAGAAATAGGGCTCATATATAGAGGGATAGGTACGAAAATATGTAACTACTAGGTAAGTAGATGGTATATACATAGGAAATGGCTGTTTTTACTACCTGCTTGTGGGTTGTTAGTAGGTAAGTAGTAAAAAAAAGCAAGTGAGCTAACCACCATGGTTAGTTAGGGAACTGGAACCAAACAGAAAACTGTTTCCTGACCACTTATCATCCATCCTTTATGGTGCACCGGTGGGTGCTAGTTCACTGTGGCCCATTGTTTTGCCCTTCACTTGAAGGGCAAAATGCGATTGAAGGCCATTAACGTCAAATTGAAGGCCTGAAAGTTGGTCAGGTTTGACAAATGTGCATTATCCAATCTCCCTGGCACTCGGAAATGATTCTGCCACATCATTGTAATCAACCTGGGGGCCAACAAATGGCCATTATCTCATGTAATAGGCATTGGGAACAGATTTGTGACAACATAAGAAATTTTATAGACTATTTGCTAGACCATATGATACCTTTTGTTGCAACATGGACGGGTCTTACATCAATGGCCATTACTTGATGGCCATCGAAACACTCAGGACAAATATTGCCAGATGATTAGGAATTTTGAAGACTATTTGCTAGACCACAGGAATCATGGGCATGTGAAAAAGCACTTGACCTTAAAGAAGCTTAGGGCGAAGGGACATCTCTCTTTGAGTTTTGCCTGACAATTACAAAATACCAAAAGGGTCAGGAATCCAATTAGGATCATAGGTCATATCTTATGGAAAGATGCCAAGTGTAAGTCAGAATGCTTAAACCACATGCCAAAGTGCTCACACCATAAGCCGTGGTTCTTAAGAATATTATAACCTTAGGCTAAAATGCTCCGGCAAAACTTTGATATTTTGTGTTGGGATAGAAACTTTTGGTCTAGGTTGGAACACCCAGCCATGAGAAGTATATCTCACAATCCTAACATAATATTTATATTTTGAACATTTATTTGTTCATACAATGCTTCTTGTTGTGTATTGGACCCAAGAACATTCTTTATGAGGATTGAGACATTTGTCTTGTTCTACAAGATATGTATGGTGCAATTGTGATCAGATTGGAAAAACCTAGTCCATGAGAATGAATTGTTAATTTTCATCAATAGGATGGCATCTTTCATTTTGTTGGTCACCATAATTATCTACACTATTGGAGGGCTATGTAATGAATGCATCTTGTGTGCACACATGATCCATGTAAATACATGAAGGATCCAAAAGAGTTGTTCCAACAAAAGGGATTCCAGGTTAGTAATTTTTGCAGTTCCAAGGTGAAACAAAGTATAAACTCATACAAGGAAATAATTCTGTTGCACCTGAATGTTAACCTAACATGAAAACACCTTAAGAGTAACTATGACATGGACTGAACACAACAGAAGGTTGGAAAACGAAATGTCTTATCATAGTTTATACCTTCAATCCCTCTTAAAATCTTCAGCAATCAATTTCAGTAGTTCACAAGCTTCTTTGGAATGCAGCTGGCAAATGTTTGACTTCCTCTTCTTGCAAACCAATAGATTTGTTGCTAGAGTTGCCTACTGCCTACATCTTATCTTCCAAACATGCCTACATTTGAGCTCTCTCTCTTAAGAACCCCAACTGCAGATAACGACGTCTTTGGAAGTAAGATTGTGCACCTTAACAAAATTTACTGTGGACCCAAAAGTCAAGGATGATATTGCTCACGCACAAATGCAATATGGTGTTGAATTCATGGTTGATGGGGATGTGAGCAACATTCAAGTGGAACACTAGTTTCAGTGGGTGCAGGACAAGAAGAGATGATGGGAGTGTAGAGGCTGTAGGAAAAGACAATGTCTGAAAACTGAAAGATCCATATGATTTTTCATGGGGTTGCAGAGTGGCATTGAATACCTGGAGAAGACCCCAGACAAAACATTACCTAATCTGCAGAAAGGCCAGTCCCAATCAAACCATTCCAATACAAGTATAGCAAACTTCCATCTAAATATTTCAAAGCTAAATGACATCACTTGTTTGCTATCTTGTCAAGAAGGACTGTGTAAATCCCTCTTCAATGGTTGTATAACTGGAAGCCCTTGACTCATACAGGGTTTCCAGTTTTGAAAATACCAAAGATCAAATCCTCTGTGCCTCAAAGGAAACGAAACATAAGACCAAACATAGAACCTTACAAGTTCATGATCAATTCATGTGTAGGTGTCCCTTGTAGGCAAATTGCTGCTCTAGATAGGCACATATGTCCAAAAGATGACGATCACATCCCCTCCTTCCCACCACCTGCCACAAACCAAGCAAACAAGAATTACATCTGTCCTAGAGTCTTTTTGACATATGCCACACGTTTGTAACATTTGATGTTGCAATGTAAAGAGAGTGCTGATATTTGCAGTAAGAACCTGAACATCAAAGATAAGAGGTTCAGACATGAATCAGAAAATTTGACATGACAGCCATCAAATTCAGGTTTAAGTTCCAGACTTCAGATATGAAACCATATTGTTTGAGTTCTTATGCTTTCACCTGTGCAGGCCAGCACACAAGAGTCTCTTAGTTTTGGCAATACCTGAATTCCACAAGGCCTTCCATCAATGACACATAATGGCATGGTTACAACTGGATTGCCAGTTACAGAGAATGGGGCCACATAGCCTGTGAGTGCCCTCCAGTAAGGTACATCCACCCCATTGACTTTCAATGGCCGATGCTCATAATTGTGCTCATGTGGCAAAACAGCGCTCACTGTCATAGAACAACTCAAACAACAGTTCCACTAAGAGTAATTCCTGCAACCAATATTACATCTTAAAGAAAAGCACTCTTTTGCAGAATACCTCAATAACTAGATCCTGCCCCTTAGCTTTGGCTGCAATTTGAGATCAGATAATTCATAAAGCTGAACCTACAAATCAAGGTTATATGGCCAGATTCTGAGAAACTGTAAATAGGTGTTGGAACTGAAAACATGCAGCCACTTATGCAACAAACTGGAGTCAGGTATAATGGTAAAACACACATACCAGGTGTCAATACTGCTGCATATCCAGAGAATTTGAGGAATCTATCTACTTCTGTTCCACCTTCATACTGCACAGCCAATGCAGCTTCCAGCTTTATTGTCCTATCACCGCTTACTTCTACATCAAACTGGTCCCAATTGTGGGTGAACACCTGCATTCAAGGAATTTCCAATCAGGTTGTGAAATCCTATTGAAGTTCATCCTTAAGAAAAAATGTTCTTCCTTTGCAACACTAGATACAGCTACAAGTAATATTCTTACTTGCAAAGCTTTATGAAGGCGAGCCATGTCCAAAGAAGGGCCATTTGTTAACTCTGCCCTCACCACCAGTCTTGGATTATTTACTGCAACATTTGATGCCTCAAGCATTGAGGGAATTGCCTCCATACAGTCCTTAATTCTTGTATCCAAAGGAACTCCATTGAACGACGTCCAGACACCAACATTGACAGCCCCACCCAGAAATGAAGACTCTTCATCCTCTTGAAACTCCCCAGATGGTAAAAATGGCAATAAAGTGCTCATTATGAATTTCAGATCCACCACAGTCCTCTGCATAAAATATGAACCTCAGTTTTCATCCAACTTGGGTACCTCAAGAACACTAGCTTCAAGGGTCTGGGCAGGTATTGTACCGTAAAAATCCCAGAGACAAGGATTTCGCCTGTAAGACATGGATTGGGGGGTATGTGGGGGAGAACTCGGTCACTTCCATCCAGTGTGAGCCTTCCTCTTGATGCACGCAATGAGCTCACTCCACAAAAAGCTGCCTTCAAAATTTAAGCATACCTCAATATCACAATAACCAAAATCCCATTTGAGATCACCTTAAACTACTGCTGGAGCAACAAAGCAGCTCCCACCTAGCCATAACTTGCCTAATCTTCACTATCAGCTCATGGACTGCCAACTTCAATGGTCTCAACCCAGCATCAAGACTTCTTTGTGTTTCCAGGAAGCTTTCTGAAAAAGGGCTGTACCCTGATATTCTTTGACTAGTATGTGATGAATTCATGGCAACTTACTGAAGAAATTTTGAACATCTCAGGATCTTAGCGGACGCCAATCAATTCTGCAGTTGCGAATGTGGGAACAAAGGACATTACAGAATCATCAATTGGGTGAGGACATGAGAGATAGTTAGGATAGCCTCACATTTCAATTTGTTCTTTCAGTTTAGTGACAAATTCATGACTTTATGGATATCTTTTAACAGTAGTGGCACCATGTGCCACAAAGTGAGTATTCATATATGCTGAGCAGTATATTAAGGAGTGGACACTTAGAAAATCCTGACTTACCTTCTGGTAATATATCAAACAGCACACAAGTGGACTTAGAAAGTAGGATATTGGCACATACAGGGATGCGGAGTGACCCATTCCAATCAGTTCCAATTGCAAACGCAGCAAGTCCCAGTGCTATAGCTGCTGCTGATCCTGTGGTGACACAACCCACACTCTCATTGAACCCTCCAACCAAGCTATCAAATGATTATTGCAGCATCTAATGTCATGTGTTTGAAATTCTTCTACTATCACAAATGCAAAAACCAGCAATGCAATCAACTTCCTCTTCTGAAGGCCACCTGAATTTAGGTCAAATGTTGGGTATTGAGAGAAAGTTTTGTCAACCTCCAGAGCTGCCTCCTGATGAGAGCTTTGCATCATATGGGTTGAAGGTTGTGCCATAAACTTCATTGAATGTCTGCACATCTTGGCTCATCTGCAAAGAACAGAACACATTATCCAATCAACCTGTGCGCCATGTTCACTGCATGTCCATTCAAGACTGGCTACTGGTCACAACAAAAGATATAATCCAAAACCCTAATTCCTCTTCTACAAATCTTCCTGCAGGCCTGTATCCAACAAGCACATCAACAACATTCATGAACCACCTTCAAACATCAAAGCAGGAACCAAGTTACAGTTCAAGATATTTTTACAAATGGAACGTTTGTCTTTCCGATCGGAATTGCTCTGAGCTTCTTGAGGAGAGCTACAAGCTTACAATCGCCATTTGCTGGAGCATTGTGTTCATAAACTGAAGCACCACATGTAGTGTGAAAGCCAAGCACATCCAATGAATCTGCATCAAATAGCATTTCAAAAGACAAGGTTCATCACAAGCTTAGATTCCTTCTGATGGTAATCAAATAACTTCACTGGTAGGTACAATAAGAGCCAACAAAAATGGAAAATGTCTCAGCTATGTTAAGTCCATGTGGTGTCAGGTTCCTTCAAACATCTTATCCATCACCAAATTGCAACAGATCATCAATGCTCATATCGACATCAAGAGGAACAAAAAGTGCTTCCAGAAGAACCTTAACATGTTAAATTATATTGTTGATATCGAAAGCCTACAGAATCCCTTATGTAGGTTTGATCTACAACACAAAGCACATCGTAGTAGTATATTGCATGGTGGATCTTCCAATTGTTTTGAGTAAACCCAAATGAAAAAGAGTTTCCAATTGTTGGTGGTGGTGGTATACCTTTCACAAGAAAAGGAAGGCCAAAGAAAGCTTTTGAGATGATTTGATCTTCTGCGAAGGCATCTTGCTCAGCAGCTTCTTCTTCTTCTGGTGCACAAGCTTCCACAACAGCATTGACAAGAGGATTGAGGTTCCAGATGCGGCTCATGTAGTGAGCGACAAGCTGCAGTTATCACACACACACACACACACACACACACACACATTCATGCCGCCTGTAATGATCCTCGTCAGCTTTACTATCAGAGCCATGGCCAAAACCAAGAACATCATGTTGGAAGAAATCCTCCTCATACAGATCGCAAGAACCTCGACTCGATGATCTACGACTTCTCGGAAAACAACTCCGAAATAGGGAATGAATCTGTTTTGGTTTGCAGGATCTACTTCTTTGGAAAGAGGAGAAAGCGATTCACTTACGTTGGGAGTAGCAACCTGTTGAGCCAAGGGAAGTTCGTGCTCCATGCCTAGATCTTCTCTCTGCCAGCGTCGTCAAGCAAAGTCCAGAAAGAATTGGCTCAATTTCAAAGACAAAACTGAAAAACCGCGCCGCAATCCACACGCATGCAAGCCGGCGAGAAGAACAACACGAATGTCGACGATACTTACAATCTCCGCACGTCTGCTGTGCTCCATCATCGCCATCTCATAGAATTATATCACGTCACTACTGCTCGAAGAACCAAGCAAAACCGAGGCTTTTCGTCAGGCAACAGGTTGCCGATATCTGTAGAAAGAGCGACGACCGGAAGCGCAACAAAAGGAGTCAGGAGACAAAAAAAGCGCAGACAGACAGACAGACAGACAGAGACGGAGACAGAGACACATATTACAGAGGCTGTGAGGTGCCTGCAACATCATCATCACGGCACTTCCGAGGTTAGTTTCTGATATTGCAGAGAACGCTGTTGCTTGCAAGGACGCCAGTCAATACTTGTGGTGATTTTTCCGCTCTACAACCCCACAGAGTCTTCCTTCAATTCGGAGCTTCCGCTTTTCTGCATTGAGGTACACACTCCACATACGTGCACATTCTGATATATCATCATTCATTCTACACATCCGTCGTTTTTTTCAACTCTTCCATGTTTTTTGATTGCACGTATTATTGTGACAAGAATCCCGTAAGCTCTCCTTGAGAATGGTTGGATGAGTGTATTGTGCAACAAACTGAGAGTTGCAGTGCATCATATTCACACCAACAGGAACAACTTGTGCATCATGCTTCGTCATTATGAGCATCAGACACATCTCAAAAGAAGAGAGCTCTGCTCTCGCAAGAAAGTGGGGTGCAAAATCAATTCCATCTGATCACAACAATTGCACCAATTTTTGTTCAGCTGCATTGCGAAGCAGGAGTCTGTAAAAACCCTCATAGGTGTTTCGTCGTTGCCACCATCACTCCCACACATATTCCTGATTTTCTATCCTGGCCAAGCATGCACCTAACAGATGTTCCATCCTGTTAACAAGCTTCTACCATGCACAAGAAGACAACAGAAACAAAATTGCTAATGTTACCAAACAACCATTTGTCTGCTCAGTGTTGTCGTCTCATTTACTCACCCGTGATCAAAGCACAGATCATCATCTCTGCTGAAATTTCTGAAAACCCATCTGACTGCACTGCCTCACCGTCCCTCACTTCCTCGCCCTTTAAGACTTTTCTCTCGATGAAACCAATATCATGAGCATGATGACAACCCAGCAAGCCTCTCTTACAGATTTCCTAGAGCTACTACTATTCAGCACAACTCCACTTCCAGAAGAGAGGAATGAGATCTCTAGTAATTTGCAACCTGATGAATCAATCAGCAGGCACCCATGTCTTAGCATGAGCAACACAAGAAGAACAATGCAACAACTCCAAATGGGAGCACTGAACAGAAAGGTTTTGGTTGTTGCATAGCCAGGCTTTAGCATTGCACAAAATTCGTTGGGAAGCAGCCTAAAACCTTTACACTCAGATGTATCAGTATGGTTTTTATGTGACCATAATTAGAACACAAACCAAACCAAGAGCAAATAGGAATGGAGCAAGCCCAACACTTACCCAGGATCAAGCATGAAGCTGGACAACCAGACTCAGACAACAGAAGTGCAGAAAGCCAATTACAAAACCATTGCTCAGGTGAGTCAGTACATAACTGCAACTGTTTCAAGGATTTTGGGGTTAGGATTAGGGTTCCAAAGGACTTGGACCTGATGGAGGCACCAATGTCATCCCCCTGGTCCACTTGCAAAAGTAGGAGTTTGCATGGGCATTTGTGTGGCAGATGAAAAGGGAGCCATACTAGCTCCTGTTCCTAAAGATTGACTTGCAATGGGGAGCACCTTCAGCTTGTTCTGTGGCCAGGTTGTAACTGTCTCTTCATGGGCTTCAGCTGCATGTTCTAGACTTCCACTTGACCCTGCATCATTGTGCAACAGTGTTTCTTGTGGATTACAAGGTTCTGTTCCACCTACAGAGGACAGATTTTCAGTTTCCTTGCAATCTGGCCTTGAATCTCCACCATCTGCAGTTGTCTCCTCCAAGCCCACTTGCATTGGATCCTCCTCCTTCTTAACAAGCACATGCTCAGAACTAGCTTCTGAAGTTCCTCCACAATCAGAAACCTCAAAGGTGACATCTTGAGTTTCCTTGCAGCCTGGCCTTAAATACTTACCATCAACAGTCATATTTCCTTCCAAACCTGCCTCCTCCGCAACCTCCGCACACCCAGAGTTAGTCTCCAAGCCTGGTTCCATCACTACCACTTCCTGGTCACTGACCACAGTCTGAGAACCTGCATCTAAAACTCCTACAGGTGTAACCCTAGAGGGCAGATCTGTGAGCATAGCTTCAGCCACTCCAGAATCTTTAGCACTGTTTGCATCATTTGCATGCACAACTTCAGGTGCAGGGTCCTGCAAAACCAGTTCTGCATCATTTCTGCACATAACTTCAACTGCTCCCAAATCCTTCAAAGCCATGTCTACATCATCTGCATCCCCTGTCTCAGCTGCTCCTGATTCTTTCAAGGCCATGTCCACATCATCTGCATCCACCATTTCAGCTGCTCCAAAATCTTCAAAATGGTGGATATTTGCTTCTACCATTTGCACATCTTGTAAAGCTGCAGAAGAATTGCCTGCAGGAATAGGTGGTGCTGCAGCTGATGGCACCTCATCTAAAACTATAGCATCACCAGATTTGTCTTCATTTGCCTCTGCAAGCAAATGAGAGAAAGCATTATGTGCTTCTTGTTGTCCTGAACCTCCGTCACATTCTGACCTATGTGCCTCCTCATGAACATTTGTGTCAGCTCCTTCCTCTAGGGACATGGCAGAGTCTGCAAGAACAGCAGCCTCAAGAATCTCCTGGAGAAAATCAGGTCTTCTGTCATGGAGATCAGAAATGGGATGAGCAGCTCCAGCCTCAGCTTCCACCATTGCATCAAATGGAAATTCTGCAGAATTTTCAGCTGCTGTTGTCAATGGATCTCCCCTTGGGGAAGATGTTACAACTCCCTCCAGAGCTTCTGTTTTCAGTGCAGTGTGCACTGTCTCTGAAGCATGGGAATTGCTAGGGTTAGAAGGAAGGTCTGGACTTGAATGCTCAAAACCATCTGGTTGCTGGCCTGCATTCTGACCAATCTCATCAGTCTTCTTCACCTCATGCCTTGGAACCCTTGGGCCAAATCGTCTGAAGTCCTTGTGAGTTACTGAGCGAGGCCTTGTCTGCTGTGGCTTAGGTTGTGACAGAGGCTCAGCTGGAGATGTCTGACTGTGTCGAGGCCAAGTTCTAGCTGCATCTGGGCTGCTGTTGCTAACCCCACTGGATGGGGTATCATTTTTGAGTGAAGATTTCCTTGGCAGAGGAGTGAGACTACAAGAAATTCGGGGAGAGCTGTTGATGACTCTGTGCAATTGCCGGGCCAACTCTTCATCATCCAAAGATGTTGCTCCAATACTATGCCCTACTTGCTTCTCGTCTTTCTCCACCTTTACATCAGTCCTGCCAAACATCTTCTCTTTCTGGGTCCCTGGAGGTAGAACAATCTGCAGCTTTGAGGAACTTTCCGCCAATCTAGGTTCTGAATTTGCAGTCTTCCTCCGAAGTTCAGCCCTGGCAAGAGCCACAGCCCTAGCTGCATGAGCAGCTGCTTCTAAAGCCTCTTTTGCTGCTGCTGCAGCCTTCACTGCTGCACTGGCCTTGGCAGCAGCATTTTCTTTGGCTGCCATAGCCACCTTGATGGCCTGTGCTGCGGCGGATTTAGCTGCTACTGCGGTGTCATGTGGAGACAATGGTACAGTCATACCTGGTGATATTTTCCTTACAGGAATGAGGTTCTTTGATTTAGGTTTACCTGCCACTCCCCCTCCATCCTGCACCATCCTCTCCCGCTCCAACTTTGATGGATCTGCATGATCTGTATCCTCAAGTTTAGGCCGCTCTCGTGACATGCGAGGCTTCTTGAAGGAGGGGCTAGAACAGTCAGCACCAACAATTGCTGAAGTAGAAACCCCAGTATCTGTGCTGCTGAAATTTCCACCCATAACGGCAGCAGTGCCAGAACACACCTTGTTTCTACTGTCTGATAGGCCATTCAAACCCTCCTTGTGATGGCTGGACATGCTCACACAATCAGGGCAGATATACGAGGAAGCATCAATCATCGTCCCCACCACTGAGGTCTGTTTGTTTGCACACTCTGCATGCACAGAGCGTTGGCAGCGACAACACAAAAGCCACAAGGCAGGATCCCCTAACAAACTGGAATCATGATATACAGCAAGGCAATGAGGGCAGAACATTCTCTTCTTGTAAAGTAGGGCACAAGACTCGCACAGCCGTAAGTAGACACTCCCATGCTTGATTCTCCGCATTCCAACAGCGCCACTGCTGCTGTTGTTCTCCACACAATGACACCCGGCACAGCAACCCTCTTCTTCTTCTTCTTCTTCTTGCTCCTCAGCACCAACAACGCCCCCACCACCACCACCAACTTCTGCCACAATCTTGTTACCCTCTCCATCATCATGATCACCAGAAATACCCTCATGGCCAACGACGACTCCTCCTCCTCCTTGGAGGAGAAAACCCTCAGTCCCAGGGGAAACAGACGGGGGAGGCGAAGAAGACAACCAACCATTCTGCCGCAATCCGGCCAACAATCGTTTCCGCGGAGGAAGCGACTCTCCTCCAACTCCGCCTATCATAGCACGGCCTCCTTCAGCAGCACCGCCATCAGCAGACTCCCAAGAGGCATCCATGTCCGCCGCCATCATTGCGGGTGGTCACCTATTCTTGCCCCGCCTCTAGGCTACTCTCCGCCTTTATCCCTCCTCCTCGTCACTCTCTTTCTCTCTCGTGGCCTCATGCACTAAACTCCATACCCCTAACTAAAAAAAACTAAAAAAACACCTTCTTGCTTTTGCTCTGCTTCTTGTTTTTGTTCTTCTTGTTGTTCCGTGCTTTTCAGCCCGCAACGCAACCCTCTCCTCCCCACTCGCACATCCTCCACGCCAATTGTGCCAATCGCACGCCAATTTCGAGGGACAGAGCGTCGAGAGTTCGGAGCGATCGGCTGCGTCACGCGAGCAGCATGTGCGCGCACCAAAGGAGAGGACGAAGAAGACGAAGAAGAAAGGAAAGAAAAGCAAGGAACGGAAAGAAAAGAAGGAAGAAGGGGCTGAAAGAAGAACCGGGAAAGAAATGAAACCTAAAAGAAGAAGAAATGGAGGAAAAAAAAACTCCTAGGTTGTAAGAGAGTAAATTAGGTCCACGTCCTCCGCGTGTCGTTTTCCTATTCGCTCTTGCATAACTCTATCTTGGACTGTCCAGGTCTCGACGAATCCCGCTGTGGCACGTCAGATTCTCGAGCCCAACTCCGCCATCTCGGAAATGCTGCGTAGCATATTCCCGTGTAGTGCGGTTCTTTCTCTGTCTTTTTCCACATAAAGAACCGCCGGGTAACTATCGGGTACATGGGGCCCTCCACCGGCGGATCTCAAAGCAGGGGTTTTTTAAATTAAAAAAAACTTTGTGTGATATAAAAAATTTGGAGGAATTTTCCCCCTAAAACAGAAATTTTAGTCAAATTTACACTAGAACAACAATTTTTTTCCAAAATTGTCCCTTTTTTTTTGGGTCAAAAAATGACAACATTTGGCCCCAAAAACAAAAAAAACACTGCTCAAGACACAAAGAACCGGCTTTGCCCCAGAACCAATTGCAGGTCTCAAAAAATCAAATGAAAATTTTTGGTTTTGAAATTTAAAATCATTTGTTGGTGTTGATCGCCCATTTTCTGTTTACAAGATTGTGGAAATTCACCTCCAGAAAAAATATTAATCTTAAAATTTTTCAAATAAATTTGATGTTCGAGTCATGTTTCAAGTTGCAATTTTTAAATTTATTTTCAAATTTTTATTCATTAGGAATAACTTTTTTTCTTTCAAATTTATGATTTCAATTTTTTGGCAAATTGTTTTTGTTGTTTACAATTTTTTCTTGAATTTGCACAATTTTTTTCATTTTTTCCCAATAAAAATTACCAAGTTAAAAAATTTTGAAACCAGGTCTGAGAACCTACCCTGGACTGTCAGTTCTGAAACCCAGGGGTTCTTTGATTTATTTTCAAAAACCCTCAACCAGTGGGTATTTTCTTTTGGATTTGAATTAATAATTTATAAATTTATAAATTTATTTTTAATTCTAAATTTTATAAATATAAATTTTAATCATTTTAATAATTTTTTTAAACCAGGCACAAGAGCTTCTTTTCATTTTGACAATTTTCAAAAAGCCAGAACCAGAGGTTATATGACTAACAACAAAATCAAAAGGACCCTTCATTGGTGGTTCTCAAAAAAATCAAAAGAAAACGTCCTTGACAGAACCATGGTTCTCAAGTAGTCAAAGAACCGGTTAAAGAACCTGACTTGGACCGCCGGTTCTTTGACCGATTCTTGCTGGAAACCCGCCAAGTTCTTTGAAAAACCTGGAACTGACGGTAATTTTATTCTGAATTTTTCCAAAAAAGAACCGGCGGTTCTTTTTTATTGACAACTTTCAAACCCCCCGCCCCCGCCCCAAACAAAATCAAAGAACCACCCAATAATCTACAGTAATTATTATCTTGTGCTCAAACTTATGGTAGAAATGATGGCAGTAAATATTTAAAAGACATTATGTAATTTGTGTGGGCACTGAGGATTATTTTTATTTTTATTTTCCAAATTTTCTATATAAAAAATATGATGGAATTTTCCCGAAAATAGCAAAAAATAGTCGAATTTACACGAGAAAAAAATTCCAAATTGTCCCATATTTTTTCTCTATTTTTTATTTTATTTTATGTTTTTGATGATGAAAAAAACAACCATAGATGGGCAATGACTAGATTTTGGTGCTAATTAACTGTGGGTTTATAATTTAGCATTGTATTGATTTGACAAATAGTTGTATTAATTGTGAATCCAACACGCTTGTAAATACATCTTTATAGCCTTGTAGAGATTTCAGTGTTGTACATTTAGCAATAGGTAAGATCCGTGGATGGGGGGCATTACCAGAATAAGGTGCTCGCCCAAGGTGGCGGCCAAGGGCAGCGCTAAGGACCCTTACAATTCAAAGAAAAGACAACAAGCCCTTATGAAAATGTAAGAACCCTACCGGAAGGGAATTTTACAGATTTAAGGCACCCTTATAATGCACTGTGGAATCCCAGCAATGCCATGTCCGTGACCACATTGAGTTTGAGTTCTTTGGCTTGGGACCTATTGTAAAGCTGATGGACCCAATATTGAGCATGTGACCAATAGGAATGCTCCATTTTGAGGGCCAGTTATTGGGTCCTAATGTAAA